>Ga0208034_1000040_pt1 | contig 141069 bp, 118 predicted proteins | sample June2015DPH_8_10_FD_184699 | JGI IMG/M metagenome (GOLD analysis project Ga0208034, IMG submission 184699) | Peatland microbial communities from SPRUCE experiment site at the Marcell Experimental Forest, Minnesota, USA - June2015DPH_8_100... | ecosystem: Environmental > Terrestrial > Soil >... | reverse complement strand
GATTATGCGGTTTCGACCCGCGAATATCAGCTTGATCAATCGTCGCTTATACCTGCCTCGGCTGCTGCTGACCCTGCCCTCGATCGAAACAGACGACCAGCGCATCTTGACCGGTCACTACATATCAATGTCCGGATGGGCGACAATCTAGGCACAACCCTATTCCTGGACCCTGCGGCGTTTATCGGGACTGATCCGCTTGCAGCGAGCGTTCGGCAGCGTCCATTTGTCCGCGGAACTTGCGAACTCCCTGCAGTAGTCTGATCTTCTGTCTATTGTGGTTGGGCATTTGGCTTCCATTCAAGTTCGCATTGCCGGAGGGCCTTCGCAGGATGAATCGCAACTGCGGGAAAGGCCCGTTGCGCGGACCGGCCTGCCAGCATCTATTGAGACGCAGGGAACGTCTGAATTGTTACTCGGGTCACCCATATTGGCAGTATTTCTAAGAAATGCCTTGACTTCCCTTGAATACCCTCCCGGGGTATGGTATAAAACCTCTGGCGGTAACCGTCGTCAAGGCGACGATCGCCGCGAATTCATTTATGGCAAACCAAACTGCGTTAGAACATCCGCGATGCACGAACCTTCTCGCTCTTGCGATGGAGCGGAAAGGTCTGGAGTCCCGGAGTGCTCTCCTGCGCTGTCTGGGTGAGGCGCGCGATTAGCCATCTGCTTATCGCCTGCTCACTTCTCACAGTGCGCGACCCTGTTCGAGTGAGTGAGCGGAAACAACCCGGTAATTAAAACTAGCCGGCGTCTCTACCCACCCCTCCTTAAATAAAAGTCTGGCCGAGTTGTACCTCGCTCGCCGACCTTGCAATGCCTCGTGCAAGGGCCGTCTGACGGGATTGCATCTGTGCGCCGGAAGGAGGACGTCATGACCCAAATCATTCTCACTTTTCCTGTCCGCCGCAGGGCCTCTCTGTCCTGCATCTGGTTCGAGACCGGAAATCTGGCCCGGCCGCTCGCCTGCAAGTGGGTTGTGAGTGAGCAAGCAGCCGACGACTGTGGACGTGCGCTTACAGCCGAGCCGCACGTCTGCTGGAAGTGCGCCTGAATCCAGTCCAGAACAGAGAGGCCAGTACCGTGAACTTTTTCTCTCGGCTTTACTACAGGTACAAGAAACTTTGGAAGATGATCAGTCTTTTTATGCTGATCGCCGGCCCGGGCATCATTGTCATGGTTGCCGACAATGATGCGGGCGGCATTACAACCTATACGGTTACCGGAGCGCAGTACAGTTTTCATCTGATCTGGTTCCTCATTTTGCTTGGGCCGGTGGCGTACTACGTCCAGGAGATGACGGTCCGCCTGGGCGCCGTCACCAAGCGCGGACATGCCGAAGCCATCTTCCACTCCTTTGGTGCGTTCTGGGGATGGTTTTCGCTTCTCGATCTGGTGCTTGTGGACTGGCTGACGATGATCACAGAGTTCATCGGAATGACCGCCGCGCTCAGCATCTTCGGCGTGCCGCCGATCGTAACTGTCATTGGCGCCTGCACCGTAATGGGAGCCATGGTCGTGCAGGGCCGTTATTGGACCTGGGAGAAGATCGCGCTCGTCTTCTGCGTGCTGAATCTGATCTACATTCCGGCGGCATTCATGATCAATCCACCCATAGATAAGATCATCCGCGGCAGCTTCATTCCGCACCTGCCCCCGGGAGGATTCACGAATGACCTGTTCTTTATGATCATGGCCAACATCGGCACTACGATTGCACCGTGGATGATCTTCTTCCAGCAAAGTGCCGTCGTGGACAAAGGCATGCAGGAAAAGGACATGCTCTGGGGCAAGATCGACACCGCAATCGGCTCGCTATTGACAGTGGTTGTTGCCGCGTTTTGCGTGATCCTCACTGCGACGTTGATCCCCGGCCTGCCCATCAGCGACGCCGCTACTGCGGCGCACCTGTTCATGGGGATCAACAAGTACGTGGGGACTCTCCTCGCAATTGGACTCTTCGATGCAGGCTTGCTCGGTGCGATCTGCATCTCTCTGGCGAGTTCGTGGGCATTCGGCGAGGTATTCGGGTGGGCGCACTCACTGAACCAGAAGGTGAAGCAGGCGCCATGGTTTTACGCCTACTATTTCTTCACTCTCGTTTTCGCGGGGGTGGTTGTCCTCATCCCCGGCGCGCCGCTGGTGCTGATCACTCTATTCGTCCAGGTAATCGCAGTCACCTTGCTGCCGGCTGCGCTTGTGTTCCTCATCATCTTGCTCAATGACGAAGAGACGATGGGCAAGTTCAAGAACAACTGGCATCAGAACTTCGCCAACATCAGCATCGCCGTGCTTATCATTATTGTGTCAACTTTGTACGGCATCAGCGCAGTGTTTCCAAACATCCTGAAGTAGGAAAAGGCGGACAAAATGATTTCGGAATTCTTTGCAAGCGCGTGGGAGACAGTGCGGGGCATCAATCGCAAATACAAAAAGCCTCATATCAAGATGACCCCTGCGGTCCTGTTCTCGCTCGGATTGCTTCGCTTCTATTTGCTTTTCCTTGTCGGTCTCCTGGTGTGGAAGTTCTTTTCAGTGTTGCACAAGTAGAGGTGTGTGATGAACCAGACGATTGCGGCTCCAACTACTGCCGAAGAGGTGTTTTTCCTGTCGGAGATCATCGGCGCACGTGTGATTTGCAACGGCCGTAAGCTGGGCCGTCTCGTGGATGTGATTGCCGTCGATCAGGGCAAGATCGCTGAGATCACCCAACTGCAGATCAAGCCTCCGTTCGGCGATCCGTCGATGCTCGTCCCTTACTCAGCGGTGAGATCGCTGAGCCACCGCGAGGTTGTCATTGAATTGGACGATCCGAAGAGTTACGTTCGCGAGCCTGGGCCAGACGAAGTGCTGGTCAGCGACTATTTGTTCGACAAGAAGGTGCTCGATATCGAAGACCGTGAAGTGGAGGTCGTTTACGACATCCGGCTGCTGAAAAGGAACGGCAAGCTCTTCGTTACCGACGTGGACATCAGCCGCTACGGTCTGTTCCGGCGGCTTGGCCTTCCGGCATTCGCAAAGATCTTCTATGAGCGATCGAGCGAAGAGAAAAAGCGGCTCATTGCGTGGTCGTATGTGCAGGCGCTCGGGCCTAATCTCAGCTCTCTTCAGGGCGAACTCAAGCTCAACGTCCTCAAAGAGGCACTGTCAGAGACCCATCCAGCCGATCTGGCAGACATTGTGGAGGAACTGGACAGCGAGCAGCGCGTGACCCTCTTCGAAGAACTTGAGTCTTCTCTTGCTTCCGACACACTTGAAGAGATCGACCCGGCGGTTCAGCGCGATGTCGTGTTTGCGCTCAAGAAAGACCGGGTCGCTCAATTGATCGGCGAAATGACGCCCGGACAGGCCGCGGACATTGTCTCGGTCCTACCTGCTGATGAGAGGAGAATCATCGCCAGACTGCTCGACATCAAACTCGTCGACAAAATCAGGGAGATCATCGAGAAACAAGAGACCAACATCCTCAACTTCACGACATCAAAGTTCCTGAAATGCCGCGGCGACATGGCCGCCGATGAGACTCTCCGCCATTTTCGGAGGAATGCGCGCGGAATGGACGTCGTGATGTACTTCTACATCGTTGATGAAAAGGACAGACTTCTTGGAGTCCTCGACATCAAGGAACTGTTAATGGCAGATCTCACAAGCAAGCTCAGCGAATTGATGGTCGAGAACGTGATCAGCCTCAAATCCGACTCAACCATGAAGGAGGCTGCCGCGGCATTCCTTCGCTACGGATTCAGAGCGCTTCCGGTTGTTGACGACGGTGACGTTCTGCAAGGCGTGGTCCCGTATCGCGACGTCATGAATTTGAAGCATCGCATGTTGGATTGAGGCGCAACCGTGGGAGCAATTCAACCTTATTGAGAAACTCTGGCCAGAATCTACTGCACGAGAAAGTACGATGAACGGCAAGATCCGGCGTTCAATCGCGCAGGGGCCGCTCTCGGTTCTCGGGGCCCGATTGCACTGGGATTTCTAACCGCGCAAAGAGAAGAGCCTCTTGGCTCGGTCGGAGGTGCTTGGATGAAAAGACGACGCCACATATATATCAAGCAGATTGCGTTTCCGGCTTTTTACATCCTGTGGGCCTTTTTGCTAGTGCTATGGATGATCTACCTCATTCGGAGCCGTTAAGGAAGATAATCCAATGAGCTAAGCAGCCTAAAGGAGAAACCGCGTCAATAGTGCCCAAGACCACCGAATAGCGATAGCCAAATGCTCTATTTAATATAGATGGGCCTTGGATCGTCGAACTTGGAAACATCTGGAGTGGCACGCATGAGCACCGAGACGAGCCAACCTTCATCCGGCATGAGCGACCGGAAACCGGGATGAGCCGCAACAGGGAGAACGCATGACCACATTGCAAAAGAATGTTCTGGTCGTTGGCGCCACAGGGAGCATCGGGCGTCTTGTTGTCGAGGAAGCGCTCAAGGAAGGCTATGCCGTGCGCGCCCTGGCGCGCTCTCGGGCAAAGGCCGCTCAACTTCCACCTGCGGCGCAGGTTGTCATCGGCGATGTCACGCGTCCTGACACGCTTGCCGCCGCGGTGAATGGCGTCGATGCCATCGTCTTCACGCTCGGCTCAGACGGTGCCGGGAAGTTGGGCGCGGAGACAGTTGACTACGGCGGCGTGCGCAACGTACTTTCGGCGCTTGGCTCACGAAAGGTGCGCATCGCGTTAATGACTTCCATCGGAGTGACGAATCGGACGGGGTCCTACAACCGCAGCACTGAAGCGCACGACTGGAAGCGTCGCTCGGAACGGCTAGTGCGGGCCAGTGGATCGCCTTACACCATCGTGCGGCCTGGCTGGTTCGACTACAACAAGTCCGACGAACACAGGCTGGTCTTTCTGCAAGGCGACACGCGCCATGCTGGCAACTCCAGCGACGGCGTCATCGCGCGACGGCAGATTGCGCAAGTTCTGGTCCGCAGCCTCGGGTCTGAGACCGCACTGCACAAGACATTTGAACTCGTCGCGGAGAAGGGTGCGGCGCAACAGGACCTTGGCCCCCTCTTCGCCGCTCTCGTTCCCGATACCGAAGGCGCTCTGGACGGCGTGCGCGACATGCCCAACCAGTCGCTCGAAGATGAGCCTGAGCGCGTGCAGAACGATCTGCGCGCCGTCTCAGCGATTCGCCGCTAGAAACAACAGCCGATAGGCAGTGAGGAAATTGGCAATGATGCATCCGATTGGAATTCTGGCTTCGCGCTAAATCGCCAAGGCTCGAATCGAGCGTCGGACAGGAGAATTCCGCTGTTCCGGGCGAATCACCGGCTATCCGGAAGTAAGGGTGAGCCAGATCACAGTTATGTCCGAGTGGACGACCATCCAACCGGAACGCGATTTGACCTTCAGCTCGTCTGGATGAGTGCTTCGGGCTGGTGGCAACAACTGAGATTCATGTGTGAGCAATTCGATGAACACTGGCCGAAATGCCGGGATTATTCTTGTCTCTGCAACGCACGGCCGTCGCCGAAGAGGACAAGTAAGTTTTTGAAATGAAGTGGATCGAGACTGCAGGTTCCCACGACGATTAGGACTCACGTTAATCCTTTAGTTCAGGATTCAGCCAATCGGAGGAGTACTTTTCAATCGCGATTCTCACCAATTGGCTCCGCGTTCTCACCCCGGCTTTTCGGAAGAGTTCCTGGATCACAGCTTTGATTGAACTCTCTGAGGCATTCAGCTTCCACGCAATTTCCTTGTTCGCGAGGCCATCGAAAATGCCTCTCAGCACTTCGCTCTGGCGGGAAGTCAAGGGGCGCGTGTGTTCCAAACGGTCTGTCTGGGCATTTCTAGCCGCAACGAGTGAACGGACGGCTCCCGTATCCATCCAGATTTCATCGTTTGCAACCCTATGGATCGCGGCGACAAGTTGGTCTGGATCGCTGTGCTTCAGAAAGACTCCCGATGCACCTGCTTCCATGATTTGAAGAGTTGCTGTATCGGTCATGCCTGCAGTCACCATGAGGACTTTCACTGTGCTATCGCGATTCCTGAGGTCAACGAGCAGGCGGTATCCTTGCTCGTCGCCGAGGTCGTAATCGAGCAGGACCACATCGGCTGGCGTTTCTGACAGCGCGGAAACCGCCTCGGCAACAGTCGCGCATTGACCCACAATTTGGAAATCAGGAGTAGTTTCTAGAAGCCTGCTGAGGCCTTCGCGGAAGAGGCTGTGATCATCCACCATCAGTATTCGGATTTGGCGCATTGCTCTTCCTGCTCGGATGAAATCGCCGGGGTCAAGTATACCGTGAAGCAAGCGCCGTCAGGTACAGGCCGGTAACGCAACTCTCCGCCGAAGGAACGCAGAAAAGCCTGGGAAAGATAAAGGCCGAGACCTGTTGCTTCCGCGCCGGCCTGGAAAGGATGAAAGAGATGCTCCGGATGGGCGACACCGCCGCCGCTGTCCGCAACTTCAACGAGAATCCGGTCACTCTCGCGTCGTGCGGTAACATAGAGCGCCCGATTCTCTTTCTTTGAGAGTGCCCGAATACTATTGGTGATTAAATTCAAAAAGACCTGCATAAGGCTTGGCCGGTCAGCCCAAACGAGCGGCAAACCCGGCATGACGTGCCATTGTGTCGCGACATCATCTTCTTGCAATGATGGCGCAACCACGATTTTCAACTCATCCAGAAGGATCGATAGATCAACCTCAGTTGCCTCTGTGGTGGCCTGGCGGAGATTTAAGTTGGCAATGCGTTCGAGCGCGACAGCAAGGCTGCCAAGCGCTTCGAAATCCTTGTTTCCAGCGAGCAATCCATCGCGTTCGAGGTTCCGGTGCACGACGGCAATCGCTCCGCACACATTTCGAATCTCGTGGGAGACGGCGCTGATAGCGATCCGGGACCCTGCGAGAAGCTGATGCAGACCTGACACCTCGTGGGTCCGAAGATCTTCCGAGGCGTCGAGCACCATTGCGGTCAGTCGCGCCCCCGCATTTGTCCGATAGGTAGAAAAGCAAATGTCGGCCAGAAATGTCTCTCCATCTTCGCGCTGGCCGCGTGCCTGCATCACGGCGCGAAGAAGCTGCTGGGAAGAGTCCTGCATCGAAATGTTCGCTAGAGCAGAAAAATGGCGATGGATGGACCTTCCTGTAAGTTCTCCTTGAGACACGCCCAGTAGTCGATGCGCGGCCTCGTTTGCGGTCAATACAGAGCCGTCCGAATCGGCCGTGATGATGGCAACTGGACTGCTCTCGATCAATATTCTCAATTGTTCTTCGGCATCGCGACGCGCATCACTCTGGCGTTCGATCTCATGAAGGTGTTCCTCTGTTACGCGGCGATTCCGGCTCACTTCGCGAATAAAGAAGCCCGCTCCAGCAAAGGCGGCAAAATAGAGTACATCCCGTGAGATACCTGACCGCAGACTCCATGCCAAATCACTGAAGGTCTCTGCAAGGAAAGTACACAGACCAGCAACGGCGCAAATTTGCCAGCCATTCAATACGCTTCCAATCATCAACATCGGAACCAGGTACAGAAAGCCGAGCAGAACCTCAGCAACTACCCACCAGTCCAGAAGCGCAATGGCCGCAATCAAGACTCCTGCTCTGAGCAGAACAGATCGTTTGTCGCCCTTGAAAAGCAGGTCGTACATACCCACCTGTGGCGCCGCGCCGGCGAGAACGGCATAGTTGCCTGAATTGTAGATAGCTGATACACCGCAAGGCATAAGAATTCTGCAAAGGCAGGAGAATTGGCCAAAAGATAGGTTCTTCGCAGCAAAAGGATAGGGTTGACACGCCTGAAAGATAGGCCAATGTGCGCCGACGTGCGCACTATCCTGAAGCGGTGCATTGTGCGATCCACTCTGGCGCGGACGTGCACGCTCGACATTGCATCGTATTTTAGATGTACATCCGAGGATACTAATGCAGATTTTAAGATTCCTGCGCTGTGGCATCAGCGGCGTCGGGATCGCGGGGCTCATGTTGGCTGCAGGCTTGCAGGCCGCCGCGCAGCAAAGCCTGACGTGGGAACAGATAAAGGCGAAGTTTGAAGCAGTAAATCCGGCATTAAAGGCCGACGCCGACAACGTGGACGAGATGCAGGCCGAAGAGATCACGGCCTATCTTCGTCCCAACCCGCAATTCACAGTGGGGGCGGATGGAACGCAGATCGCTCCCCACAGCAGAGTCTGGGTTCCGACCAAGGGTACGGATTTCGTACCTAACGTCAGTTATCTGCACGAGCGCGACCACAAGCGCGAGCTGCGTTTGGAGAGCGCAAAAGAGGGCACACGCATTACCGAATCAGAACACGAAGACCTGAAGCGCAATATGGAGTTCACGCTGCGCGCAGCTTTCGTCGAGACCCTTGAAGCCAAGGTTGTTCTTGAACTGGCGAAGGCCGACCTCAAGTATTACGACCACATCATCGAGATCAGCCGCGACCGCTTCAAGGCCGGCGACATCGCCCAGATCGATCTGGATCGCATCGAACTGCTGCGGGTGCAATACGAGTCAGAGATTCAAACCGCGATCGTCAACCTGCGCACGGCGAAGATCCAGCTGCTGCAACTGTTGAACGATCGCACGCCAGTGGAACAGTTCGATGTTACCGGGCCTTTCGATTTCTCCGACACGCTCCGCCCGCTCGAGGATTTCCGGCAGATGGCGCTCACTGCGCGGCCCGATCTGCGTGCAGCTCTGCAAACGATTCAGCAGTCGGAGACCAACCAGAAGCTGGCCATCTCGAACGGATCCACCGATCCGACCTACAGCGCCTGGTATACGTACAACTCCTCGAACAATAACCCGGACGGCATACAGACTCTCGGCGTGAGCGTGAGCATTCCGCTGCGGATTTTCGACAAGAACCAGGGAGAGAAGAAGCGCACTCTGATCGACATCGACCGCAGCCAGGAGGCCAGCGACGCTACGCGCGCGCAGGTGTTCAGCGACGTGGACACGGCCTACGCCGAAGTGGAGAGCAACATCGAGCTGCTCAAGCCGTACAAGGCGAAATACAACGACCAGGCTTTGCGCGTGCGCGATTCAGTGACCTTTGCCTACGAGCACGGCGGCGCGTCACTGATGGACTTTCTCAACGCGCAGAGCGATTACCGCCAGGTGCAACTGGCTTACACGCAACTTATCGGCGCTTATCTCACCGCGGCGGGTCAACTGAATCTCGCCGTCGGAAGCGAGGCGATTCAATGACGACCAGGTCGATTGTGATGTTTGCCGGCTGCCTTGCCGTCTGCATTTCACTTTCCGCGTGCAAGAAAGGATTCAACCCGGCGGATGGCGCTGCGCCTGCACAGCAGGTGGTCAAAAGCGGTGACCCGAGCTTGGTCACGGTCGACAACCCGGACCAGTTTCCGTTGGTGAGGGCAGATAAGGTGGAGGCTGCGGCGCAGTTGCAGGCAACCGGCTCGGTCTTCCCCGACGTCTCGCGCGAAATTCCTGTGATCTCGCTGGCGAATGGCCGCGTGGTCGACATCAAAGCGCGGCTCGACGATTACGTGAAGAAAGGTCAACTGCTGATCAAGGTCCAGAGCTCGGACGTTGCCGGCGCCTTTGACGTTTATCTGAAGGCCGTCAACGACGAGCGCATGAATAACATGGCCTATGTGCGCGCGCAAGACCTCTACGCGCACGGCGCCATATCACAGTCCATGTTGGAGCAGGCCGAAGACGCCGAGAAAGACGCCCGGGCCGATCTGAACGCGGCGGAGCAGGAACTGAAGACTCTGGGCGTGGACAAAGATCATCCAAGCGAGGTGGTGAATGTCTATTCACCGATTTCGGGAGTGATCGTGGCGCAGAATGTAACCCAGGCCGCTGCGGCCGGCGTAAACCTTTCTGGGTCGGCAACGGCCTTTACCGTCGCCGATTTCTCCATGGTGTGGATCGTCTGCGATGTCTACGAAAACGACATTCCCAAGATTCAACTCGGCCAGACGGCACAGATTCATCTCAGCGCGTACCCGGACAAAGTGCTGACCGGCCGCGTCAGCGACATTGGTCCGGTGCTCGACCCTAATCTCCGCACCGCCAAAGTCCGCATCGAGATCGCGAATCCCGGAATTCTTCGCTTGGGGATGTTTGTTACCGCGACTTTCAAGAGCAAGGACAAGAATACGCTCGCGGTGATCCCGGCTTCCGCTATCTTGCATCTGCATGATCGTGACTGGGTCTATATTCCTGCCGGCGGGCAGCAATTCAAACGCGTTGAGGTGAGCGCCGGGGACACGCTGCCTGGAAATAAACAGCAGATTCTTTCCGGGATCGCACCGGGTCAGCCGGTGGTAGCGCAGGTTCTCCAATTGGAAGCCACGGTGGAGGCGCAATGATCCGGAAGCTGGTCGATTTTGCGCTCCAGAACCGGCTTCTTGTCGTGGCGATCGGCATCCTGCTCTTCGCCTGGGGCGTCGTCTCCTTCCATCGCCTTCCGGTCGAGGCTTATCCCGACGTTGCGAACAATTATGTCGATGTCATTGCGCAGTGGCCCGGCATCTCCGCCGAGCAGATCGAGCAGCAGGTAACCATACCGCTCGAAACTGTCATGAACGGTATTCCAGGAATTGCCCATGTCCGCTCGTGGTCGATCTTCGGGCTCTCGACCGTGGAAATGGTATTCGGCGAGGACACGACGAACTTCGAGAACCGCGAGCGAGTTCTGGAGCGGCTTTCGCAGGTGACGTTGCCTGCGGGCGTTGTTCCCCAGATGGGGACGGACTGGAGCCCAGTCGGACAGATCTATTTCTACACCCTGGAAAGTTCGAATCCGGAATACGACGTCATGAATCAGAAGACGCTCGAAACCTGGGTGATAGAGAAGAATCTTAAGTCCGTACCCGGGGTCGTGGACGTCAACCCCTTCGGCGGACCAACCCGCGAATACCAGATCCGGATCGATCCCGACAAACTCGTCGATTACGGACTCGGCATCGGCCAGGTAGAGCAGCAGCTCGCGAGTAACAACGCGAATGCGGGAGGCAGCTTCATCGAGGAGGGCGAGCAACAGGTCAACGTTCGCGAGGTCGGCCTAGTCAAGGACATTCAGGACATCCGCAACACGGTCCTCACTACCAGAGGCGGTACTCCGGTTCGAGTAAAGGATATTGGGGTCGTCGACCAGGGTCCGGAGATTCGGCTAGGCCGGTTTGGCAGGGCTGCGCATATGCCGGACGGGAAGATCATCGACAACGACGATGTGGTTTCCGGGATTGCCGCGCTGCAAAAAAGCGCGGACGCTCAACCCACGCTAGACGGCATCCATCAGAAAGTGAAGGAGCTGAATGACCAGATTCTGCCCAAGGGGGTGAAGATTGTTCCCTTCATAGACAGAAGCGACCTGCTTCACTTCACTACACACACCGTTCTACACAACCTGGGCGAGGGAATTTTCCTGGTTGTCGTTATTCTATTTCTCTTTCTCGGAAACGTCCGGGGAGCGCTCATTGTGGCGCTCACTATTCCATTCTCCCTGCTCTTTGCGGCCATCTGTCTCGACCTGAAACACATTCCGGCCAATCTTCTATCGCTCGGTGCTTTGGACTTTGGCATGGTAGTCGACGGCGCGGTGGTGATGGTGGAAAACATTGTTCGTCATCTAGCGCGCAAAGAGGAGAACGGAAGACCAGTACACGTGCGGATCACGGAAGCCGCGCACGAGGTTCAGCGGCCGGTCTTCTATGCCATCGCCATCATCATCACTGCATATCTGCCCATCTTCACGCTCCAGGCGGTGGAGGGACGCCTCTTCCGGCCGATGGCATGGACAGTAGCTTTTGCGTTGCTTGGGGCGCTGCTTTTTTCCATGATCCTGGCGCCGGTACTCTCCAGCCTTTTATTCAGCAAAGGTGCCAAGGAGTGGAAGAACCCGATCATGGAGTTTCTCAGAGCGCGATACCGCCGAGCCGTCACCTGGGCCATTCACCATCACGGACTTACCATCGGCGTGGGCGTGACCGGCCTGATTCTCGCCATCTACCTCGCCTTTGGCGGCGTCATCGGATCCGAATTCCTTCCTCATCTCGACGAGGGCGCTCTCTGGGTGCGTGGCGAGCTGGATCAGAGCGCTGGACCCAGTGAGGGCATCCGCGTTGCCAACGAAGCGAGAATCTTGCTCTGCTCTTTTCCTGAGGCGACGGACTGCACCAGTCAAACTGGCCGGCCGGATGACGGCACCGACCATACCGGCTTCTTCAATACCGAGTACTTCGTGGGCCTCAAGCCGAAAGAGGAGTGGCGGCCTGTTTTTCACCAGAACAAGGACAACCTGATCGCAGCCATGGATCGCGAGCTCACGAACAAGTTTCCCGGGGTTAGCTGGGGATTCTCGCAACCCATCGAGGACAACATGGAGGAAGCCGTCAGTGGTGTCAAAGGCGAGCTTGCCACCAAGGTCTATGGCAGCGACCTGCACGTGCTCGAAGACAAGGCAAACCAGATCGCTGCCGTCATGAGCCACGTTCAGGGAATTACTGACCTGGGGGTCCTCAATGTGACCGGGCAGCCTGACCTCAATTACGTCGTGGACCGTCAGGCAGCAGCGCGGTGGCAGATCAATGTCGTGGATATCCAGGATGCTATCCAAACTGCGGTCGGGGGCAATGCCCTCACTCAGGTTCTGCGCGGCGAAGAAGTTTATAACCTCACGTTGCGTTATCTCCCCCAGTATCGGGATACCCGGGAAGCGATCGACAACATTCGCCTGTTATCGCCCTCAGGGGAGCGGGTTTCGCTGGCCCAGCTCTGTACCGTCAAAGAAGCGGACGAAGGTTCTGAAATCTATCGCGAGAACAACCAGCGCTATGTCGCCATCAAGTACAGTGTCCGCAATCGAGCTCTGGGCGATGCCGTAAGGGAGGCCGTTCAGAAAGTCAACGCGCAGGTAGATCTTCCACGTGGCTATCACATTGCATGGGAGGGTGAGTTCCAAAGCGAATTACGAGCGGAAGCGCGAATGCTGGTTATCGTACCGATCACGGTGCTGCTGATCTTCATCATCCTGTACTCGATGTACAAGTCGTTTAAGTGGGCGATTTTGATTCTGGCTACCGTGGCGATGGCCAGCATCGGCGGCTTGCTGGTTCTCCTGATTACCCGGACTAACTTTAGTGTCTCGTCAGAGGTAGGCTTTCTTGCCCTATTCGGCGTTTCCGTGCAGACCGGGGTCATCATGCTGGAGTACATCAATCAGCTGCGCGCGCGAGGCAATTCGATCGAAGATGCCGCCGTGGAAGGGGCGGTCCTGCGGTTGCGTCCAATCATGATGACCATGCTGGTGGCCACGTTGGGACTGCTTCCTGCCGCCTTGTCTCATGGCATCGGATCCGATTCGCAGCGCCCCTTTGCCATCGTCATTGTCGGCGGCTTGATTGCTGATCTTGTGATGAGCATCTTCCTGCTTCCAACTCTTTATGTCTGGATGGCACGGGAAAGCGATGTTCTTCCTTCGTCGGGAATTAATTCTGAGATTTAGCGGTTTGAGAGGTGCGAAAGCAGACGGCTGATCGAGCATGGGCGGTTGAGTAAATGACGAAGTCCTCGGCCAAGCGAAGTCCAAGTCGGTTCGGGCGGCGCTTCGTGTCTGTCGTTAACTGGCTCGGTATCTGCCTCATTTCAGCGCTCATTCTTTGGACTTTTGCGTTGGCGTTTGGTCGAGCACTGGAACAATTCCACTGGAAATAGGCAGATGTAACCGTGCAAGAAGCATGGAGGGGCATGTGGGTCCCTATTCAGAGGAAAGTTGGGATTAGTCCCGAGAAACGCCTGTGTCGCTATGCGGGATTCCCGGTTGATGCAAAATCGGCGGTGCACTCAGCGAACAGCTGTGGATCACCTAACTTCCGCATTCCGGGCGGTTGACCGGCTACTCGGAAATAACTACTTGATCAACATTCCACGCAACAATCGGGCACCGTTCCCGTATGTGGCACATGACTTCGAGCTCAAGATGAACCACACTCGGGAGGCGTTCGGAGACCGGCCGGCCGGGTCGATCAATAGGCAGCAGTGGGCAGAGTGGCTTGACGAGCGCGCCAAGGAGCAGGGCTGGAAAGCGTCCACCTACAACCGTTGGAAGGCAGCGGTGAGCCTGGTTTACCGGGTGGCAATACAGAATGACAAGATAGAGTCCAATCCGGTCTCGAGGATACGCCGCAAGCAAGAAGCCAACGACCGGGTGCGTTACTTGACTCTGGAGGAGGAGAATCGGCTGGTCGCAGCCATCGCAGCCAAGTTCCCTGCCTACGTCCCCATCTTCCGTTTGTCGGTCGCCACCGGGATGCGTTTGTCCGAAGAGCTCAGAAGCCAGTCAGGCGACTTCGATCCCAAGACCGGGATGCTGACTGTTCATCAGAAAAAGGATCGCAACCGGCCAATGGTCAGGTACACACCCTTGGGCAAGGTAGGCGCCGAGGCGTACTCGCAGCTTGCCAAGGGCAAGAAGAGGAGCGCACCTCTGTGCATGAACACCGAGGGCACGCCGATGACGGATGTAGGTTACTGGTTCAATCCCGCACAGGCCGCGGCGGGCATCAGCAACTACACGTGGCATGACAACCGCCATTCGGCCTGCAGCCGGTGGGTGATGGGAGGCGTGCCTCTAGCTGCCGTGGCCAAGTACGTCGGTCACTCGACGATACAAATGACCATGCGATATGCTCATCTTGTGCCGGGTGCCAATATGGTCGCCAACAGTGTCGTGGACGCATTCTATGCCAGCGCAACGCTGGAGCAAGTTCCAACTGACACCAGAACTGACACCGGCAACTACAAGCGGCAGATCAATAGTCGTAAGTAGTTGAAAACAAAGCGGAGAGGTGGCAGAGCCCGGTTGAATGCACCTGACTCGAAATCAGGCATACCTTTACGGGTATCGGGGGTTCGAATCCCTCCCTCTCCGCCATCGATTAATTCTAAAGAAGATAAACCGTCCGTGACTCATCTCCGTTACTAAACTGGCCAAAATCGCCGCCTCCTCGGCATTCCTATACGTCTCTAATCCGGCCAGACCTTTGATGAAACGACGCCCCAGAAAGCGAAGAGGCTGGCCGGTTGGTTCACCGGTAAGCCTCAACACACTGCAGAAGAAACTGTCTCAGATTCCGCGAACCCCCGCCTTCGAAAGCAGGGGCCCGCGATTTGTGCAACCAACAGAGCCGGCTTACTGCGCCGTCTTCCTCGCCGGGTGGCGCTCCGCCAGCGGCTTCCGCACCTGCGGCTTCACCACCGTCTCGTCCACAGGCGTCGTCCCGCTCACGTCAGAGCTGAACGTCGCGCCCGCCGGCACCAGGTAGTTCTCCTCCGTCTGCCCGTCGGTCGTGCCCGTGGCCACGCTGATGCGCGAAGCGTCGATCCCCTGCTCCGTCACCAGGTAGTCCTTGGCATTTACGGCGCGCTGCGCGGCGAATTCATCCACCGTGGCGTGCTTGTGCTTGGCCGCGTACTTCTGTTCCTTGGCCGTCTTGGCGTTCTCGTCCGCATCGGACTCGCCCACCACCACTGCCTTGGCGTCAGCCTGCTGCTTCAGATCCAATGCCACCTGGTCCAGACACGCCTTGGCTTCGTTGTCCACGCGCATCGGCCGCTTCTTGTCGTTGGCGAAGCTGATCGAGCACAGCGCCTGCGTTTTCGGCGCCGGCGGCACATATGGCGCGGTAATCGTCAGGCTGGTTGAGGAGCTCGCCGTGTGTCCCTTGTCGTCTGAGACATTACAAGTGATTCCCACCGCCCCCGTCGGCGCGCCCGCCGAAGAGTACTCCGCCGTTGTCCCGGTTCCCGTGATCGTTCCGGCAGAGGCCGAATAGCTGTACGTCAATGGGCGGTTTTGCGGGCTCACGCCTACTGCCGTGATCGTCGAAGCGTCACCCGGCTTGATGGTGCTGGGGCTGGCCGAGCAGCTGATCGTCGGTGGCTCAAACGCTTTCACCGTGATCCCGGCCGTGCACGTCGCCGTCTCCCACGGCTTCAGTCCTTCCCTGCCCGCCCTGCCTTCCTTCACCGTCCCTGTCACCGTGTACTCACCGGGCGCCAGAGCGCTGGTGTCAATCTTGGGGTTCGCATCGCTGCCCGTCACGCCTGTCCCGGACCAGGTATAGATCACATGGTCCTTCGGGTTCAGGCCACCCGCTGAAGCTGTCAGCGTAACCGGGTCGCCAGGGAAAATCGTCTCCGGGCTCGCCGAGCAAGCCAGCGTAATTGGCGCCGGAGGTGCAATCGATCCAACATGGAACACCACGCCTGCGCTCAGGCGCGCAGCATTGATGTTGGCGCGGCCGCCCCCCACGACCTGACCCCAATCGGCGTGCATGTACTCGTAGTCGGCCTGGAAGAGCCGAATGGCCAAGCGATGGTTGAGCCATGGCGTCTCATAGTCCATGCCTCCGCCCACTGTCAGGTCAGGACCCCACTTATAGGACTCATGGTCTGGCCCGTCGATCTGCGCACCACCCACGAGTCCGTGCGCGAACGGCGTAATGTTGCCGGCAGGAAATCGAAAGATCACGCCACCTGCCACCGTGACGAAGCCATCGTCATTGCCACGGGTGCCGATGTTACTGCCGTTTGAGCTTGGGCCGCCCCACTCGTGCACGCCAAATTCCGCCTGAACACCGACGAAGCGGTTGAAGAAATAAGCTCCGCTGAAGAGCCCGCCCACATTGACCGCATCATAGGAATAGGGCACGGTCGTGCCGTTCGCTTGAGGAACCTGGACCGTCCCCTTGGGAGCAAGATAGCTGTAACCAGCAAAGATATCCCACCTGGACGGCGTGTCATTGGCAGCTCCCTTCGCTGTTGGAGCAGCCTGAGCAGCCAAGGCAATGGGCAACAATGACACAGAAACCGAGGCGAGTACTCGACCCACAGATCTCAAAAAAGAACTTTGCATGCGTTTATCCTCCGCAGTTGGGTTCATGCAACTAAAATGGAAAAAAGCTTTCGGTAAATTTGCTTTGCAACCACATTTTATGGCTGCGCATCCGCCGCCCTCGCACTTGCCGCGAGGCGCTGCGGCTCCCCTGAAGCACTATTAAAAGTATCACAGGACCAGAAGCGAGAGGACATTTTTTCAATGAGTTGCTCCATTTAAGCGTGGTCAAACCGCGAAGATTACCGCCGTTAATTACTTTGGTAATGACGCCCCGAGATGCACATCGCTTTCGCACTTCCCGCTCGGAATCTTGCGCTGCATTGTGTGTTCAGTTTTCTTCGTTCTCGGCGCGTAATCAACAGGAGCAGTTACTCCGGTGATGCCGGACTTCAAATCAGGACTGCGTCGTTCAACCGTCAATACGGCTACGAAATGCGGCCATGATTCTTCTTTTCGCACAAACCCGCCTCTCTTACGCCCAATCAATTCGAACCCTCGTGCAACCAGTCAAGAACATGGCTTGCTCAGAGGTTCCTTAAGGCTGAACGGCTGGGTTTCAATACAAGACGGTTGCCGGGAACTCGAATCTCTTGAGCTCAGAAGATCCTGGCCCCATCCCCTTCGCGAGCAGCCGGGCAACCGCCATCCCCTGTGGGATTCATCGCGCCTAAATACGCGGTCGACGCCTCTTTTGAACGTAATACCGTGAGACTCTGTTGCTCGACGTTGTAGACGAAGAGATGGTTCCCATAGGGATAATGACCGGAGAGCTGTCCGTACATTGTCGTTTCTACCGCGTCTTCGCCAAAACGCATATTGGAAGAGATCACATCGCTGCTTACGGAGAAATCGTTCAAAGTAAGTTCAATTGCTCCGGTCGTGTCGTCACTTCCCTCGAAGACAATTCCCGGGCCGGAATACCTGCAGAACCCGTCAAGCAGGAGCACACTCCCCCGCGGCAGGGAGCGCACATTGGCGGCCACCGACCTGAGGATCTCAGTTTGTTGAGATGCTGCGTCTGCCCAAAAGGATGTGATTCCGCTTAATACCAGGCAGTCCACCCCGCAAATGATACCCATTGCGAGCGAAAACATGCGGGCGCGCGCAACCTCGGACTTTAACAATGAACACAGCAGACCTGCGATCGCGACTAGCACGCAGGCAGCGCCTGGTGCAGATCCGATCGCTGCGCGATTGGCCAATCCCGGGGAGGAGAAGTTGGTATCAATGGAGGAGAGGAAGAGACCATAGCCCAATACAAACACACCGAAACCAACGACGATCAACCACAGGCACATGCGCCAAGTGGGGAATTCGGAAGGTTTCATCGTCCGCCAAAGATAAGCAGTCACCGGGGAGAAAAGAACGGCCGCCATGGCCGCCGCCGCCAAGCTCAACGCGGAATGTCGATACAGGCCTGCCAAAACTGCAGGCATATTCAAGAAATAAGTCCATAGATTGAACTGGAACGCCTGGACAATGGCGTGCCAAATCAGTCCCCAGAAGTGAGTGAAGAAATGGTGATGATAACTAACATTCTTTTGTATTCGGAATTTGACCAAAATGACCACCAGTAGAACAGCGGCCATGCCGGCAATGCCGCCCACCCTCCTGAGAGCACGCTTGGACGAGGCGCGTGAATCTCTGTAACTCATCCAACCAATAACTCCCAATGAGGCGGCAATCATTCCAAAGGCTACTTCGTAAGAAAGAATGCTGAGGGCCAGAGCCAGGAAGGCGAGCAACGCCCACCCTGTCCGGTGTTCTTCTTCTGTTCGAACCGATCTCGACAAAGCGAAGATCCCCAAGAATGCGAATGCCATGCACAATGTGGCTTGTTGCGAGGAAATCCAGATCCGATCTGTCGAGTAATGGGGCAGGAATCCGAAAACAACTGCGATTGCAAATGCCAGTCTGCGTCCGGCACGCAGTTCCGTGAGCATGAGGTAGAGGAGAACAGTTACGAGACCAAGGACTGCGGTGTTCACCAAGTGATACGGCAGTGCTTGCAGACCGAATGCCTTGAAGCTCAGAACAAAGTAAACGAGTTGCACCGGGCGCATCAGCAGATTTGGATCTGCCGAAGACAACGCTCGGAAATTCGCTCCGAGGCCGTGGTCCGGGCTTCCAGCAAACGTGGAATAGTAATACCAGTCATCAGCATAGAAGCCGAGCCTGAATAGATAAGTCAACGCAGAAAGAACGATCAGGCAAAAAAGAACAGCGCAGTCCACAACCCGTGGCCGATCAGACAGCCTCTTCGTTTTCACTGCCTTCACTGCCCTACCCCACGATTCCTACCATTCGGAATCTCGCCGATCGCCTCCGATTCAACTGCGACTTCCATTTTGCCTCCCGGCTGCCAAAGACCGCGCGAGATGATTCACGATTTTATGGTTGTCCGGTTCCGCCAGTTCCCAGTGCGACCGCCCGCAAGAAGGGTGGCGACAGACAAGGTGAGAACTGGCCCTATAACGCTGAAAACGGGCCGGCAAACATTTCCAAGACTGCCTGCGTAACCACCAAGGGCCAGTGTAAGCAATGCCGTTGCGATCGACGCCGCAACCCAGGGTTTCGGTAACCGGTTCATGCGGATGACTCCAAGCGGCAGGAGCCAGCCAAAGGCATACCAGAATTCCTGGTCCGTAAACTCCTTCAGAATCGCAACAGTACAACTGCCCTCACAACCCCACCACGCCGCCATTGCCAAGGGCGAAATGGTCGACCCCGCAACGATTCGATGCGCCAGGACCACTGATGCTGCACTGGTGCCCCCAAGAGCCGCTACCCAAAAGAACTGCGGATACGTCCTGTCGGCCCTCTTCGAGGTCAACCACCATGTCGCCGCGAAGAGTGTGGAAAACAGCATGAAACTCTGCTTGGCAAATCCGCCTGGAATGCCGATCAGAGGAAGCAACCACCATCTCCGCGAAAACAACGCCCAGGTAATGGCCATCATGAGACATGCTTCCGATGAATCCACAAGGCCCGATAGGAACAGGTTGGGAACAACCCAGTTGAGCAGATAGAGTGTGCATCCGAGAAGCGCGATGGGTAAATCGTGCAGCACGCAGAGTCCGATCAGCAGAAACAAGAATGCGGCGGTGGCGCAAAACAAGCAATTCGACATCAACAGCCCGAAGAACACCGGATTCCATGAGCCGACTCTTCCCTTGGCAAGGAGATAGAAGGGCCTCGCGATCTCAGGCACCAGCACCCTGTAGCCAAATGGAATGTCGTTCGGCCCATCCTGATGAAGGACCATGCTGTAGTAACTCACCCAGTCGGGACCCAGTTCCCTTGCGTCATACCGATTGAGAGTCGGATAACCGAGTCCGAAGGAAATCAGGAAGAAGAGAAACCACACGACTAACGCTCTGCCTGCTCCGAGGGCAGTCTCTGCGCGGGCATTGTCGATTGAAGTATCCATTTCTCGATGTTCTGATGAGTTGACCGAGTTCCTAGTTTCGGCGTTCAGCAGCCTCAGCCTTCTCAACTTATTTCCATCCGCCGAGGCAGAGGTACCAGAGCGGCCAGCAGATAGAAAGCTGCGGCCGTTAGCACGCAGGTTCCAATGCTTGTCTCCATTGAGATGAGCATGGCGACAAAGCTGCCGAGCGTCCCCGCAGCACCGTTCAGCGCCCACATCCAGGGCAGATTGTGTTCCTGGTGGATAGCCGCCATCCAACGCAGGCCGATGGGAAAACAAAAGCCCAACATGAAGCCGGGAGGGGCAATCAGCGCGAGGCAGATCAGAACTCTCTGCCACAGCAGGGCCGCGGTATAGGCGTGTATCACAGGCAGGACCAGCGCGAAATATAAGACCACCAAAGCAGCGCCGGCAGCCGGCAAAATTCTGAGTTGCCACGTGGCGCTTGCGGGCCAGCGATCGGAAACAAAACTTCCAACGCCCGCCGAGAGGATCAAGCCGGCGAGCACAACAACCATGGAGTAAACGGGGGGGCCGAGGAAGATCGATAGCTGTTGCATCATGCCCAGTTCAACGCACATGAAGCCCAATCCAATGCTGACGAAATAGGCGATGGCTCCCTTCGGCGCGGGACTTCTTTCGCTCAGTTGCCTTAAGGCGATCCATGCCGGGAGAGCGATGACGGCGATGACAAGGATAATCGCCGACAAGAAAAAGGCAAAAAGACACAAGTTAGCCTGCAGATTCGATATGGGCCCGCGGCGAGAAAGGAATTTGGGCAGCGCGCGGATATGGACGGAATTAAAGAAATACGGGGAGCCGTCAAATGTTGGCGAGTAGTCCGCACCATTCTCGTCCTGTAGCCGAGCCATGTCCGCCAGTGTTCTGGACTGGAATACTCGGCGAAGTTCAGGAACGGTGACGGGCTCTCCAGGCAGAAAGAGCGGCGTAAACGCCATTTCGGCGGAGATTTTTTTCAGGGCGTCGATATCCCCGGAGCTGAACGGCTGATTGCTGGCAAGCAGCGTCGCGAGCCCGCCCGATTGAATCAAGGCAAGTTGTCGTGACGGATCGGCAACGCCTTCCGACAGCAACATGGCCCATGCGACCGAGAACAGCCGGTAAGTCTGGTTGTCCTGGGGACCGTCGTACCAACGGCTGAAAGTAATGACGCCGCCGGGTTTCAGGTGGCGATAGAAGACGCGCCAGCCGTCGACCGTGTAAAGCGAGTTTTCCGACAGAGTCATGGCGCCGGCGGTGGTTGCCGCCCAGGTGTCGACCAGCGATGCCTGGATCACGTCGAAGCTCTCGTCTGAGCGAGCGAGGAAGTTGCGCCCTTCGTCGTTATACAACACAAAGCCGGGAATTTTTGAGAATCCGGAGTACGAATCCAGCCGCCGGGACGTCAGCTTCACAATCGCGCTGTTTATCTCGATTCCGACGATGCGCGTGAAGCCGTTTGCGGCGCAGTTGAGGACGTCGCGGCCGCCGCCCACACCGATGATCGCCGCCGTGCCGCCGTGACGTAATTCGGCTCCGATCGAAGTGACGTCATAACGCAGGAACTGCAGAGTGGAAAGGTCGCCATTAAAGTGCAACATCTGGGTTGACGCGTCATTGTCGATGTCCAAATTCATCGCATCGACCTGCAACGCGGGCGTGTAAGGGCTAGGCCCCCAAAAGAGTGGTTCACCACGCCCCGAATCGTAGATGCGCACCCTGGAGATTGAGTTCCACACTTCGGCGAAGATGTGGCTGCGATGATCAATTGAGCCTTTCGACCAAATCGGCTGAATTCCATGTACGGTTGACGCATTGAGACATGCCACGATTAGAATCGATGCCGCCGCGATCTGGCAGTTCACACGTAAACGGGGCCGTTGAGCGTAGACGGCAAGGGCCGCCGCGCTCAGAAACAAGAGAGCCGAGATCGCGAATATTGCACTTGGCGCGTCGAATATGCTCAGCAATCCGACAGCGCCCAGACAACCCAGAGCCGCGCCGGCGAGATCGACAAAGTACACGCGGCCCCTGGGCAACGACATTCTGGTGAGTGCTATGCACACCGCCACGCCGGAGAAAAAGAAAGGCACGGCAACGACACTTGAAAACAGCAGGAATGAGACCGCCGACTGCAGGGACAGCGATATGCCCACTGGAATGGCCAGCATGATCAGCAAGGCCAGTGGCATGGAAGCGGCCATGGCCAAAACAGCCTGATACAACCGCATCGGCAGCATATCCCTCACGAAGAACGCGGGGCGCAGTTGGACTACGAGCGCGCCGGCTGTCATCCCGAACATCGCCATCGAGACGGAAACAAACGCGAGGTAATACCACGAGACGACACTGAGCAGGCGGGTAAGGATGACTTCGTACATTAAAGTGCACGCACAAAGCAAAAGCAGGCCGATAAAAAATGCCCGCATTTCACTCGCGCTTGTGCTTTGAATGTCGATCCGCGTCTTCAGTTGAGCTTGGCTCATAGGCATCTTATGTTACTGACTTAAACACAAGCCGGTCTTGTTGAAATGCAATTACAAAACCCGTTCGCGCCGCGTGAATGATGGGGGCATTCTAGCATGCGCACATGACAGCCCAGTGCAACAAAGCGCAGTTGCGCATCTCGTTCCTGCGGTATCCTTTCGATGTATGCAAGGCGAAATCAAACCCGCCATTAACGTCCGCAGGCTTGTGACGCTCTTGGCCTTCGGTCTGCTCGCGCTGATGATGGTTCGGGCGGCTTACATTCCACTTGCAGAAGCTTTCACCCGTGGCGGGGCAGGTTTGGACTTCAGGTGCTATTACGCCGCGGCCTGGATGGTGCGCGGTCACTCGAGCGAGGCCATCTATTCGGAAATTGGGAAAGATGTGGACCCGACGGAGACGTCGCCCGATCCCAATTCGATTTTTGCGCGGACGGCGAAAGCACACGGGGTTCCCGATGTTTATGCCTACGTTTATCCGCCCACTCTCGCCGATCTTCTGGTGCCGTTCACTTTCGTTTCTGTCTCTACGGCACTCCATGCGTGGTATGTACTGAACATCGCTGCATTAGCAGGCGCGGGTATCTTTTTTGTGCGCACGCCCGGCCAGGAACTTTCAAGATATGTTGCGCCGTTCATTTTCTATCTCTTTGTCTCGACTCCGACCGTGGATTGCCTGCTCTACGGCCAGGTCCCCATCCTGCTGCTTTTTTTGATGGTTTGCGGAATCAACCTCTATGTGCGGGGGAACAAGTACAGCGCGGGACTGTTTTTTGCGCTGGCGGCCGCCATTAAGCTCACGCCTCTTGTTGTTGTGATTCCACTGATTGCCTGGGGCGACTGGAAGTATCTGCGCGCCATTGCGTTCTGGTGCGTCGTTATCGCCGGCATCCTCCTGGCCGTCAATGGCCCGGGAGCCCTGGATCTATACTTCTTCCATGTTTTGCCGTCGATGGGAAGTACGGCCATCGATACCGATTCCAGATCGTTGAACACCGTGGTCCGGGTTCTCTGGACTCGATCAGAGACGGGTATCGCCCCGCCGGGCGTGATTTGGGTGGGGAAGGCGCTTTCCGCGCTTGCGGTCTGTTTCGCCGGCTGGCTCAGCTACCCGAGGCACGACGACAGCACCGGAGGAGAGACACGCGTCGAGACGATCGCGATATTTCTCTTCCTCTCCTGTTGCGTTGCGCCTGTTTCATGGCGGCACGCTTACCTTCTGGCCGCGCCGGCGTTGCTCTTTCTGGGTAAGCGGGCGTGGGAGGGCCAATCGACAATCTTCGAAGACGCAATGTTCGCGACCTTCATCGTTGCGGTTACCACGAACCGGTTTCTGGAGCAGCCGTTACTTACGCCGCTGTCAGGAATCGTGCTTTGCTTTCTGGCCCTCTACCGGCTGAGAGACGCGCGGTTACCGGCTCGGATACCGCATGAACGCGTCGAAGTCCCGGCCGGTTAAATTCGATGGAAATGCCGGATGATATCCTCGGTAAGAAAAGTCGATACCCATGAATTGAGCTGCGCTCGCATGTACGCAACAAAGCAAAACCTCTTGTCTATCCTGAAGAAATCCGGCGTCTATCATCGGCTGAGGGCGTCATTTGTCTACGATCTCTACTTGAACTTGACCAATAGAAAGCTATCTAAAGACAAAGATCGGGAAGCCGCGTTCTATCGCGCGGTGCTCGATGGATTCAAGCCAGGCGACCTGATCTTTGACATTGGAGCAAATATAGGCGACAAGACGGATACTTTCCTGAGGATTGGCGCGCAAGTGGTTGCAGTCGATCCCGATGAGCACAGTCAGGCTATCTTGCGACAGAAGTTTCTCCGATATAGGATGAGGCCACAGCCGGTAATGATCGTCGGCAAGGCAGTTGGTGCGAAAGTTGCCGCTGAGACAATGCTGGTATGCGCCCCGGGATCCGTGTTTAATACCCTAAGCAAGAAGGGGGCCAGCATAGTAAGTGAAGCAACAAATCGGCCTGAGCAATCGTTGCATACCATCGAATACAAAGATATGAAAATCGTCGAGACAACGACTCTTGACCATTTGATTGAAGCTTATGGACTCCCATTTTTTATCAAGATCGACGTAGTGGGATTCGAGCTGGAAGTGTTGCAGGGTTTGCACCGCTCTGTTCCTTGCCTTTCATTCGAAATCGGCCTTCCTGAGTCCAGGCAAGAGTTACTGCAGTGTGTCGACTTACTGGGAGGATTGTCGTCCAGCGGACAGTTCAACTATACTTGGGACCGCAGGAATGGATTAGCCTTGGATCGTTGGCTTGACGTTCAGGCGTTCCTTCGGGTACTTGAGAGCTGTGGCGACGGACCTATCGAAGTCTTTTGGCGAAGGTAATGTCCTCGTGGAATGTAATCCCCACTCGGGACGGCGCACTCGGCCACATAGGATCAGGGGCTACAACCGGTCTCATAGAGGCCTCCGCTGCGTCGTGCGCAACGATGAGACCCGACAACAAGGCGGGTCTCATGATTCCGGCGAGTTGACAAGGATGGTTCATGAGGCCGGTTTTATTCCGCGTGCTATATTTGCGATGAGATTGCGAGCTGACTCGCGCCAGCACGACGGCCAGGATGCGATGAAATCGCTGCGAATTAAAGGACAGAGGGAATGAATCCACGGCGCGTCCTTCACGTCCTGGATACAGCTGAGCCGCGCGGCACTGCAATCTGCAGAATTGTCGAGGATTTGGCGACTGGCGTTGATCCAGAGCTCTATCAAATTCACGTTTGCTTTCTGAAGCAGGGCCCGCTTGCCGGGCATTTGCGTCGCGCCGGCATTCGTTCCACCTGCGTGAATTGGAACGGCGGCACCAGTGATCCGTTGGGAGCGGCACGGTATGCATTGCTCCTGCGGTCAGCCGAATTCAGCATCATTCACCAACACACAGGTGGGCGTTTACTGACCGGTATGGGGCGGTTGTTGACCCATGCCCGAATGGTGCGTACTCTCCATTTCCGTGCCGACGAGAGCACTGGGATCGTCCCTTCCCATTGCAATTTACCTGAACGGGATGCTTTGATAGCCGTTTCGCAAATCGTGGCGGATTTTTCCCGGGATTCGCGCGCCGTGGTCATTTATCCGGGTATCAATGGTTCTCTTTTCCCCGAGAAGCGCAGAGCGCACAAAGGGCTCGTGATTGGAACGGCGTGTCGCCTTGAGCCGATCAAAGGACTCAGATATCTGCTCGAGGCTTTGGCTGTACTTACGCGTCAGATTGATGACCTTCGATTGGAAATCGCGGGCGATGGGAGCCTGCGATCCATCCTGGAACAGGAGTGTCACAGGCTCGGGATCTTTGGCCACGTCTCCTTCATCGGTTGGAGAGAGGATCTTCCGACTGTCATGGCAGGGTGGGACATTTTTGTTCTGCCGTCTCTCGATGAGGGTTTCCCAATTGCGGCATTGGAGGCGATGGCCGCGGGTTTGCCGGTAATTGCAAGCGCGGTTGGCGGTCTACTCGAGTTGGTGCAAGATGGCGAAACTGGTTGCTTAGTTCCTGTCGCCGCACCTGCCGAACTTACAACGCGTCTGCGCGAGTTAATTTCCGATGACCGCAGACGGGAAGCGATGGGCATTGCCGGGCGCCAGCGGGCGCTCCGCGATTTTTCCATCGCGCGAATGGTCGAGCAGACCGTCGCTGTCTATGACGGGCTATTCACCCCATCGCGCACTGCTGCCGACGATGTTCCGCATTGAGTTCAGAAATGACAGCGGCAGTTGATACTTCGCCACTTTCAAAGGAGTTAGCATCCCGGCTCTCTCGGAACGGGCGAAACAGCGTTTGAGCCTTCAACCAAGCTCAAGTCTCCCCCATCAGAATTTGGTATGATCCTTCTAGTGTTCCCCCGGAGGATCCCCCCTTGAGGATTCTTGACAGATTTCTCACCGCATACAGGAAACGCGTAAAGCCATACCTGCCTTCGTCGGTGCGGGGGCTGTTTTCTCGGGCGTTGGATCCCGCTCTCAAACTGCGCGGCATGTACGATTTCTGGCGTGTCCAGCCCGGAGTGACCCGTGTCTTGGGCCCTCAGTTCCGCCGCAATCGGCGCGTGATTGGGATCGCACTAACCTACGCATGCAATCTCCGCTGCCTCAACTGCGACGAATCCTCTGCCCAGGCCCCCGCGGATACGCAAATGTCCATCGAACAGATCCAACGCTTTGTCGACGAGTGTACGGCTGCCGATTACCACTGGAATCTCATGGAGATCGCCGGCGGGGAACCGACCATGCACCCGGACTTTCTCAAGATCATTGACATTCTGCGCACCTATCGCAATCGCTACTCGCCGCAAACAAGGATCAAGGTTCTGACCAATGGGGCCGGGGACAAAGTGCAACAGGTGGTTGCGCAGGTTCCCGAAGATATTGAGGTGGAGAACAGCAACAAAAGCGGAAAGCGGCCCGCCGAACTCAAGCACTCGACCTTCAACCTCTCTCCGGAAGAAGTTGAGGGGTACGGCAAAGTCGATTTCCGAAATGCCTGCGAGTACACCTACCGGTGTGGAACGGGACTCGGGCCGACCGGGTACTATCACTGCCCGGTTGCCGCCGGCATGGATCGCATTTTTGAGTGGAATATCGGCAGGCAGTCGCTTCCGTCAGTAGACGATGACATGGAAGATCTCGCCGAGCGCTTCTGCAGCAAGTGCGGGTACTTCCTTAAAGAGCTGGAGTACAAGAAGCCGCTTGCCAAGCAACTGACTTCGCCGGTGTGGCAACAAGCCTACGACGACTATCGCACCCGGCAAGCAGAGCGGCTGGTCACCATCGGCGCCGGATCGGGCGCTACCCACGCGGAGGCTGCGGGATTAGGCTCCCGAACGCTTGAGTAACGGAGCGCCCGGCATCTTCTTACCACTTGCGGTGAGAGAAACTGGAATGCGAGCAATCTTCGAGAGGGTGTAGCATCAAGTCACCAGGGAGTAAATTCGCATCGACGCGTAGAAATTCCTTGCTTTCACCGGGAAAGGACATAAGTCTCGTTGGCCATTGGCAAAGCTTCCTCACGCCTTGGTCGAACGGAACCGCAAGGATGTCCTGGCGCGCTGGAATTGCTGGCCGAGAGCGTGAGAGTGGTGACAGAAAACATCTTTAGTACCCCCAACAATCTGTTATGCGACATTCACTGACTACGCAAGGCTATGGCGTCAGGCTCCGTCCAGTTCGATTGGACGATGCGCGATTCATCGTTTGGCTCCGAAACTTGGATCACGCTAAAGGCCGGGTCGGCGACTCCGCTGCGGACGTAGCCGGCCAGGAGAGATGGTTGAATAGCTACTTTGAGAGGGAAGGTGATTACTACTTTATGATTGAGACCCCGCACGAGATTCCGCTGGGTACTCACTCTGTTTACAATCTGCAAGAGACTCGTGCGGAAATTGGGAGAACTGTGGTTCGGCCCGGCGTATCAGCGGCTGTTCCCGCACTGCTTCTGCTTTTTGATTTGTTCTATGGACAGATGGGCTTGACGCAGATGCAGGCAGTTGCTGTGGCGAACAACTATGCAGTTCATTCCCTTGTTCGCAAGCTCGGATTCAGTCAAGTGAAAGTTGAGCACGCTGGCCGAGTTATCGGCGGCGAGGCAATCGATTTGGTGCATTTTGTCCAGACTCCTGAAGGGTGGCTCCGCGTTCGGGAGAGACTGGTCAAAGCAGCTCAGCGCGCCGAGTGCAGAATTCGTGAATGGGAGGAGTCCCACCTACCGAGAGGTGGCTCCCATGTACTCGAAACTGGAACTTGAATTCTCGAGTCGACAATCCTACCGCTGGCAGCCTTGGTTTCGCTCTATCCTCCTCTTGGCGAGCTTATCAACTTGCCTTACGAAGCGTTACACTGAAACTCCCGTGGTACAAATTCCCAGGCAGGCCAGGCGTTTGCGACGCAGTCTGCAAGGAAAGAAGTGAACTGTGGGTATTGAGCAATGCCAGATCATTGAGCTGCCAAAGATCGCGGACCCGCGCGGCAATTTGAGCTTCATTGAGGGCGGGAGGCATGTCCCGTTTGAGATCAAGCGTGTCTACTATCTATATGACGTCCCGGGAGGCGAAACCAGGGCTGGACACGCGCTGAGGAAGACTCAGCAGTTCATCATTGCTGCCTCGGGCAGCTTTGACGTGGTCCTTGATGACGGGAGCGAGCGCAGGACCATTGGGTTGAACCGATCGTGGAAAGGTGTCTACGTCCCCCCAATGTTGTGGCGCGAACTCGTCAACTTCTCTTCTGCAGCGGTCTGTCTGGCCTTGGTTTCGACCTACTACGATCCGAACGAGTACATCCGGGACTATGAGGAGTTTCTTCGTGCGGTGGGAACACGACCGTAATGAAAGTGCTGTTCAATGACGTCAAGGCGGCACATGTCGCGATCGCGTCCGAGCTTGATGCGGCGATCCAGCGTGTGCTGCGTTCGGGCAGATTCATCCTGGGCCAGGAGCTTGAGACATTCGAAGCAGAATTCGCTGCCTATTGCGGGGTGAAGCATTGCGTCGGCGTGGCTTCGGGAACTGAAGCGTTGCAACTCGCCCTTCTTGCATGCGGCATTGGCCCGGACGACGAAGTCATTACGGTTGCCCACACGGCCATGCCAACAGCATTGGCGATCGCCGCAACGGGCGCTACACCGGTATTTGTTGACATCGACCCACAAACTTACACCTTGCGCCCCGACCAGCTTGAAGAGGCGCTTTCTCCAAAAACGCGGGCCATCGTTCCCGTTCATCTCTATGGCCACTGCGCGGATATGGGCGCCATCCTCGAATTCGCCGCGCGGCAGAAGTTGTGCGTGATCGAAGATGCGGCGCAGGCACACGGGTCGACTTACAACGGCAGGAAAGCCGGAAGCATGGGGCACATGGGTTGCTTCAGTTTTTATCCGAGCAAGAATCTGGGAGCGTGCGGCGATGGCGGCGCGATTGTGACCGCCGACGCGGAGTTGGCGGCGCGGCTGCGGCGCTTGCGCAACTACGGCGAATCGCGAAAGTACCGTAATGAAGTGATGGGTTACAACAGCAGACTAGATGAACTACAGGCTGCCGTCTTACGGGTGAAGCTACCGCATTTGGAGCAATGGAACGAAAGCCGCCGGAATTTGGCCAAGTGTTATGAAACCCGCCTGGAGAAACGATTTTCTCCTCCCACGGTCAAGTCCGGCTATGTCCACAGCTACCATCTTTTTGTGATCCAAAGCGAAGAACGCGACAAGCTGCAAGAGCACTTGCGCACGCAGGATATTGAGACGCTCATCCACTATCCCGTACCGTGTCACCTTCAACCGGCGATGCAAGCGATCAAGCACCGATGCTGTGACTTGTCCGTAACCGAACGCCTCGCGCGTCGAATCTTGTCGCTCCCGATGTTTGCCACGCTCAGCAGCGAGCAAGTTGAGCACGTCGCCCGATGCGTAAACTCATTTGGGGCAAAGGCGTGCTAGACCCGGTGCAAACGGAGCTCGATCCGGTCGAATTCCCGCATCGATCTCAAATCTGTGCGGCCATTGTCACGTTCAACATTGGCGAGGCGCTTCACCGCTGCGTAGATGCCATACAAAACCAAGTTGGCCATGTATTGATCGTTGAGAATGGCTCGGGCGAACCTACGCGGCGCGAGCTAAGCCGGCTGACTGCTCCCGATTCAGTCACGGTAATCCTGAATGAGCACAACGAAGGCATTGCGCGTGCTTTCAACCAGGCCGTCGAGTGGGCGCGCGGCGGGGGGTTTCAGTGGATTCTGTTGCTGGACCACGATAGCGAAGCGACTCCCGGCATGGTCGAAGAGCTAGTGCGGGGATACGAAACTCTCGATCGGGCGGGAATACGAAACGTTGGGATATTGGCGGCCAGCCCCTTCGACCGGAATATCCAGCGGTATCTTTATTGCCCGCCGCGGGCAAACGGCGGATTGCCTTTGCAGGGCGGAGAAGTCATTTCGGCTGGAAGCCTCATCAGGCTGGGAGTGTTCGACGTTGTCGGGCCGTTTAACGAAGATCTCTTCATCTACTTTGTGGACGTCGACTTTTACAAGCGGCTTGTCCGCGCCGGCTTCGGCGCATACATCTGCCCGGAAGCTGTGTTTCTTCACCAGGAGGGACTGAAGAAACGGCATAGGTTCTTATGGATCGATGCCTGGTACGACCATTATGGAAAAGAAGCGCGCTATTACCTCACACGCAATACGATCTACGTCATAACGAAGCTGCCAGTAAGCCGCGGCGACATTAGAGTATTGATCCATAGGCTCTGGACGGATCATGTCAACATTCTTCTGTTCGACAAGGAGCGCTTTGGGGTTTTGTGGTTCAGTTTTCGAGGCTTGATCGACGGTCTAAGAGGCAAGGTTGGCCCTATGAACTCCGTTTCCAAGACGGGTTCAATTGGATGATTCGCGCTGATGCCTTAGGTTCTTGAAGATTGCACGCCGCATCCAGCGTATTGCAGTCCGGACTTGGTCTGGCATGCATGACGAAACGAGCGAAGTAAACATCGAGAGCCGCCTCTGTCCTGTGCGGTCGTCCGGCGCGTGAATGAGCAAGGGCCAAATGGAATGAAGGACCCCGGAGATCCGGATGGGGCGGGGAAGGCTGCCGTCGTCGTTGATGGTTGCGGCGACGAACATGTCGCTGGGCCAATCGTACTCCGAGACGGCGATACCGAGTCCGGGGAAACTTGCTTCATTTCTCTGCGAGTCCTTCGGCTCCAGCTCAGCTGATGTAGCCGCCGGCAACATCAGGGCTTTTACGGCCGGATCGAGCCATCGACTTTTCCAGGATGCGCCGCAGTGATCTCGCAATACCGCTTCTCTAAAACGGGCTCCGAGTTCCTGCCTTTTCTCCTCCGGCCACTCCATCCATTCGAGTGATGTTCGAATGAACTCCTCCTGGGTGGAAGCGCCGAGCATAACGGAGTCAAGCCCCACGTCATTGCCCCACATAAGGCACTGAGAACGGTTATACAAGCGCTGAACGGGAAGGCCGTGCCGGGCAGCATCGAGGACACCTGTCAAGGAGCTGGATGGATAAGCGTCCAGATAGATGTCCGTGGCGCGGTAGTAGAGTTCGAGAATTTCACGATCCTTGACGGAACCGACTGGCAGAAACCTGCCTGCCATCGATTGCCCCAAACCGGGAAACGGCGTCGACTCTGAGGGACCGATTGCAATGACGGAAACTCGAGTATTCGACGCGCAAAGTGACCGAACGACTTCGGAGAAATTGTAGCCATCGATGGGAGTGAACTTGTAAGGCCAGCCAATGGTCAGAAAGACGAATGCGTCGGCTGGAAGTCCGAGCTTCCTGCGCGCTTCCGCCTTGTCACAGGGTGCCAGCTCCTCGTCGACTAGCGGCAGCGGAAGCATGACCTTTCGCGGTGCTTTGGCGCAACAATGAACTGACATCTCATGTCCGACAGGGCGAATATCGGCAACCACCTGGGCTAGGTCAAGCCCGAGGTTGAAGAGGTGATCGGAGTGCCGGAAGTACAACACTGGACGGGGCCGGTCATAGAAGGCGAGGCTAGGCAGGAGATCGTTGGGATGAATGTGGAGGACGACGGCATCGAAGCCGATTGAGCGAAAGCGCAAATCAGCGGCGGCCTGCAGCCACGAGAGCCCGGAAGGAAGCGCGATAAGGTCTCCGCCAGTTTTTCGGGCGGAATCGCCGAGCCAGGTTGGAATTGGCTTGTCCCGCAGTCGCGTGAGAAGGATGGAGTGATGCTCAGAAGGCGCATGCTGCGCACAGATCTCGATCCAACGGGAAACTGCTCGGGAAGTTCCTCCAGTCTCGTACGCTGTATCGGGACTTATCACGTGCAGGAAACGTCGCGGACCTCCCGGACATGGGGATGGCGTTGAAGCTGGCCCACGCAAGTATCTTCGGCCAATTTCCGCAAGAAGATGCTCCATTTCGTGGCAATAGAAAAAACCTGGATTTGCTTCCCACGCCAGCAACGTCGCATAACGGCACCATTCCACCGCCAACTCAGGCTTGCCGGTTGCGGCTGCTTTTTCGGCGCGACGAAGAGCACGGGAGAACTCCTTTGCAACCTTGCGCTGCAGCGGCGCTCCAGCTCCCGTTGCTCTGGGGTGCTCGGACGGGGTCGCTTCTTGATGCCTTACCGCTTCAAATCCGCCCGATGTGTTGTGTTCGTTCTTCAAACTATCCAGTTTCCCGGTCGGTTTGTGTTCTTTCCGACTTTGAGGTTCGGCAAGCTTCCCTCAGTCTGCCGGTCCATATGGGTTCAATCCAGAGACTCTATAGTAAACTTGTCATTGTCCACTTCAAATAATCTCGCTTGATCCAAAGCGGTCAGATGATTCCTTCCGATAGCCAGCGAGCGAAAGCGGTTGCCACGACATTCATCAGGAGCTCGGATTCCTCCTGGAGCCTGGGATGGGCCGATCTCAAGCGGCACCGCGAGCTGCTGTACTTTCTGACCTGGCGCGACATTAAGGTCCGCTACAAGCAAACGCTGCTTGGTATTGCGTGGGCTATTCTGCAACCGCTGGCCGTTGCGCTAGTGGTGGCCGTGTTTCTGGGGCGCATAATTCATTTGCCGTCGGATAATCTCCCCTATCCCGTCTTTGTCTATGCCGGCATGGTGCTCTGGCAGCTCTTTGCCCAGGGTTTGACCGAATCGAGCAACAGCATCGTTCGCAACGAGCAACTGATCGCCAAGGTCTATTTCCCGCGGCTGCTCGCGCCCCTTTCCGCGATTCTGGCCAGCCTGCTCGATTTTGCCATTAGTCTTTTCGTGCTGGCTTTGTTTCTTGTGTATTTTCGCATCGCGCCCGCAGCCTCCGATGCGCTACTACCGCTCTTTGTATTGCCGGTGATCCTGTCGTCACTGGGCGCGGGCCTGTGGCTCTCCGCGCTCAACGTCAAGTTCCGCGATGTTCGCCATACGGTCAACTTTCTAGTGCAATTCTGGTTCTTCGCGACTCCTATTGCGTATCCGATCAGTTCGGTACCGGAGCGCTGGCGCCTGCTGTATGAGTTGAATCCCATGGTTGGAGGGGTGCAGGGCTTTCGCTGGGCGTTGCACGCTGAAGGAGCTTTTCCCGCCCAGTCAGTCATGCTCGCCCTCTTCACGGGCACGGCATTGTTGCTGACCGGCCTCTACTACTTCCGCAGAACCGAGGACACCTTTGCGGACTTCATCTGACAGTGGCGGCCCGATCGCGATCCGTTGCGAAGGCATTGGTAAGCGCTATCGGATTGGCCAGCGTCCGAACTATCGCACTCTGCGCGAAGCGATCTCCGGTGTGCTCCGCGCCCCGTTGCGCGCGATGGCGCCACGAGGGCGCAAGTCAGCAAACGACGACCGCGACCTATGGGCGCTGCGAGATTTGACGCTGGAAGTGCGTCACGGCGAAGTGTTGGGAGTCATCGGGCGAAATGCGTCCGGCAAGTCTACTCTTCTCAAAATCCTGTCGCGGATCACGAAGCCGACGGAGGGGCAGGCAGAAATTCGAGGCCGGGTCGGCAGCTTGCTCGAAGTGGGAGCCGGCTTCCATCCGGAACTTACCGGACGAGAGAATATATTCCTCAACGGGGCAGTTTTAGGCATGACCCGCCGGGAGATCGAACACAAATTCGACGAGATCGTGGAGTTTGCGGAATGTGGCCGCCTTTTAGACACTCCAATAAAGCACTACTCGAGCGGGATGTACGTTCGGCTTGCCTTTGCGGTTGCGGCGCATATGGAGACCGAAATTCTACTGGTGGATGAAGTCTTGGCCGTGGGCGATGCTGCTTTTCAGAAAAAGTGCCTGGGCAAAATGGGAGATGCCGCGAGCCAGGGCAGGACGGTGCTTTTTGTCAGCCATAACATGCTGGCCGTCGATAGTCTGTGCACACGAGCCATCTGTCTACACGAAGGCCGCGCTATTCTGGAGGGACCGCCCGCAACGGTTACATCCCGTTACCTGCAGAATTGGCTGCCTACCTTCAAAGAAGTAGTCCATGACAATATTGAGACGGCGCCGGGAAACGACATGATCCGCCTTCATCGGGCGCGTGTCCGCCCGCTCAATGGGTCTCCCACTGACCAGCTTACAGTTCGCACTTCTTTCGCGGTGGAGTTCGATTGCTGGAAGCTTGCTAGAGAGAGCCGCTTGGATTTAACGGCAGAAATATTCAACGAGCATGGCGTCAGCGTGTTTGCCACCGCCGAGAATCGTGAATCTCCAGCTCCCGCGGGTCTGCTGCGGAGCTCATTTGTTGTACCCGCCGACCTGATGAACAACGGTACTTACAGACTCCACTTTACGGTATTTCTGAATGGCGTAGGCACCACCGTGGTCGCCGATTGGGAGGACCTTTTGGTTTTTGAGATTCACGATGCTGCCAGCGAACTGCGCGGCGCCTACCACGGTCACTGGCCCGGCGCATTGAGGCCAAACCTGGTATGGAATACCGAATTGCTTGAGCCGCTTCCGGGCCCTGTCGCAGGCCTTCAAGGCAACGAATAATGCTTCTAACATGTTGGCTCGGAGCCGTGTCTGGTTCTGATCTGCGATTTGTTTGCCGGCCTAGCCTGCCGTGACCGACAGGTCAGTTTTTGAACGAGATTTCAGATGACAAAGATATCCATTGCAATGGCGACCTATAACGGAGAACGTTTTATTCGCCAGCAGCTTGACAGTTTCGTCCGGCAGACCTTGCTCCCATCCGAGTTAATTATTTGTGACGACGGATCGACAGACTCGACGGTAAGTATCATTAACAATTTCGTTGTTTTGGCTCCGTTTCCTGTAGTTATCGTCCATAACTCCGTGCAACTTGGTTATACTGCTAACTTCCTCCAGGCGGCACAGAAGTGCCAGGGAGACCTTATAGCGTTTAGCGATCAGGATGACGAGTGGCTCCCGCACAAGCTTGCTCGTATCCTCCAAGCCAGCCGGGAGTCCGATGCCTTTCTCCTTGCACATGCGGCCGAATGGGTAGACGAGGATGGCAATCCAGTGGGAGTTGTCTACCCTGCCCACCGCCGCTTTCGGAAATACTTGCGGAAGCGCGACTTCCCCGGGCATGCGATCGTGATCAGAAAGTCACTGCTGGAAATGACCTTACGCTCCCTAGCGCCAGATCACTATAAAGAAGTGGCAGGCGACGTCGAGTTCGGCCATGATGTCCTGCTCCTGGAAATCGCAACCGCGATGGATAAGGTGCTCTATATCCCCGAAGTATTGATGCGGTGGCGCGTGTATTCAGACACTAATCACGCATGGACAAGGATATTAAAGTCGCCTCCACACGCCAGGACCTCCCTGTTGAAGCGGATCTTTCCCCCGGACCTCGCGGAGAAATACAGGGCAAGCGAGGCATATTATCGCAAGCACTCCGTCTTGCTGGCAGGCATGCTCCGCGACCTGGAAACCTTTGGAGGAGACGCGGCATTAGCTTCTGGCCGCCTTGTTAGGTTGATGAATCTGATGACAAAGCGGGCTGATGTCATGGAACTGCGCGCGCGATATTACGGGCCTCTGTCGCGTAAGGCAAGGATTAAACTGATGCTTCAAGGCGCGGCTATGGGGCAGTATCGAAACGCGGCAAAAGGCGGAGTTGGAATTCACAATGCTATTCGAGATATCCTGGCGTGCCTTGTGAATTAGTGCGATCGATTTGCCGAGAAGTTGTTATAGGTGCTTTCTGACAATTAGACTTCTAGGTTATCAAACGCAAACCACCAACTGCGGGGGATAGAAATGAATCTCCTGCACCGGCGAGAATGCTGCGCCACCTTCCAAGCCAATATACTGACTTCGCACTCGGCCCAACCTGTCTAAATCAGCAGGGTGAGCGACAAGAGGTTGTGGCATGATCGAGCGGAGAAGCCCCCAAGAGCCCAAAATCGCTGCTTGCCTCTTCTGGAGGGCGCAACTGTCTGGCCCTTTTGTGAGGGTACAATGCACGTATGGGAAGAAAGGAAACCTCTCGAAATAACCCGTCGCCGGAACCGCTCCGCGACAAGGTGATGCGGGCGTTTGGGCCGGCGTGGACGACACGTCTACGCTGTATAGTTAGAGGACGAGGGCTTCCATGGTGGGGAAATCTTCGGCGCGTTAAGCCATTCTCGAACGATTTCGGATGGGATCGTGGTACACCAGTCGATCGGTATTATGTTGACCGGTTCTTCGAGCGGCACCGTGCCGCCATTACCGGGGACGTCCTAGAAATCGATCGGAACACTTACACGCGCAGGTACGGTCACGATCTTCGCATTGTCCATAGCGTGGACATAGATCCAGACTCCGACCCTACGTTTCTTTGCGATATTGCCCATTGCGAGAACATTTTGCCGTCAGAGGCCTACGATTGCTTCCTGCTTCCATGCACTCTCCAGCACTTCCGCGAGCTTGAGCTTTGTCTCCGCAATGTTCTTCGCGTGGTAAAGCCCGGCGGTGTGATTCTCGCCAACGCCGCGGGACTCTTTCGTCTTGACAAGGTGGGTCTTGATTTCTGGCGCCCTACACCCGACGGCTGGCGGGAACTACTTCAGCGCGTCTGGCCAGACTGCACGGTTGTCGTGGAGGCCGAGGGCAATTGCTTAGCCGTCGTGGCCATCAATCTCGGACTGGCGCTTGAAGAACTTAGGCCCGAGGAATTGGATGATTACGATGCGCGCTTTCCCGTTGTTACCAACATCTACTGCCGTAAGCCCAAACACTAAGGAGCGTGGCCCATTGGGCATTGACCTCCGAAGCGTCTCCATTGAATTCACACGCTCATAAACATTGACCATTGCGACGATCTGAGAAGGACATTGATGATTAGGATTTCAGTCATCATTCCCACGTATAACCGGCGACATGTTCTGGAGCGCACGCTACCAGGGGTGTTGGCGCAGGATTTTCCGCCGCCAGACTACGAAGTGATTGTTGTGATGGACGGGTCGACCGATGGTACGGCCGAAATGCTGCGCGACTTGAAGCCAAGGTGCTCCCTGCGCGTGTTGGAATCGAAGCACCGTGGCGCAGGCGCCGCACGGAATGTAGGTATTCGAGCAGCTGTGGGCGAGCTCGTGTTATTTCTCGATGACGACCTCATCACGACGCCGAATCTCCTTCAGCAACACTGTGCAGCACATGCCGGAGACGATCCGTGTGTGGTACAGGGACGCATGTATATCGCGCCTGACAGTTCGCAAACGATAATTCGCGCTGCGATCGAGCGTATCGGAGATGCCTACTATAGCCGCATTAGTCCGGACATGGATTTGCGGTTTCCCGAGGGAATATCCGCAGTCTACGTGCTCTCCTATCTCGTGAATAGCTCAATGCCTCGGGAAATCCTCGTACGATGTGGAGGATTCGATGAGCAGTTTCTAGCTGCCGAAGAGCTGGACTTAGGCTTACGCCTGTGGAAGATGGGGTTGCCGTTCCGTTACCGGCCGGACGCGATTGTCTACGAGTATTATGTGAAGTCTTCAAGGGCCTACTTACAATCGCAGGCAAGAGCTTTGGGGGCGGGCGATCTTCGTGCAAGCCTCAAGCATCATGAGTACCGGCCCTACTGTGGCTTGTCCACGTGGGCAGAGAGCCATGCAGCGAAAAGATGGCTGTTGAAAGCACTAACAAGCTTACCGATATCGCCGATTGCGCTCATGTCGCTTCCTCTTTGCATGGAGAAGTCGTTCTATCGCTTCCGGCCAATCCGTAAATTGGCGTCACGCTTGCTGAATTGGGCTGACACGGTTGCGCATTTAGAAGGTGCCTTGAGTGTCGCCGGCTCCTGGAAGGACTTGGAAGACGAGTTCGGCCAAAGCTGCTCGTCGCTCCTCTATCATCACATTGGTCCGGCGCGGCCCGGCACCAAACGTGAACTGACGGTGTCGCCCGAATGTTTTGAGCGTCAGATCCGATGGTTGGCCCGCAGGGGGTACACCGGCATTAAGCCTTCCGATTGGCTCAACTGGATTCGCCACGGGACGGGCCTGCCTAAGAAACCAATTCTGGTGACATTCGACGATGCTTACGCCGACACCGCGGATTATGCCCTGCCGATTCTTAGGAAGTATGGGTTTGGTGCTGCCGTGTTTGTTGTGACCGAACGGTTGGCGGGGACCAACACCTGGGACGAGGTCCAAGGCTGTGGCTCGCTCCAACTAATGACCGCCGAACAGATTCGATTCTGGGCACGGCAGGGAATCGAGTTTGGTGCACACAGCCGAACACACCCGCATTTGACGAAGCTGTCTGCTTCCGAACTAGCAGCAGAGGTGATCGGCAGCAAAGACGACCTTACCGCACTGCTGGGTTATCCTCCCGTCGCGTTTGCATATCCCTACGGAGAATACAACGACGCGGTTTGCGGTTTGGTTCGAGGACAGTTCGATATGGCATTCAGTGTGGAAGAGGGGTTAAATTATCTTTCGGGCGATCCGCATCTTCTCAGACGTGCTTATGTTGGTCCTGGCGATTCGCTTATTGAATTTGCCCTAAGCGCTCGCCGGGGTGGGATCAGGAGACTGCGCGACTGGCGTATCAAGTTGGCCCTGCGTACACGGCTGAAGCGGGGGCTCCGCATTGGCTAGCCTCATCCGTAACTTAGTGTGAGCCCCTTTGAGCCGGTCGACGGCCATCGGGGTTCAAGTGCGATGGTCTTCAGGCCAGGGAAAGCGTCGGTAACGGCGCATCAGGGCGCGAACTACCTGCCAGGCAGAGTCTTTGTTTGGAAGCCGGCGAGATCACTCGTGATCTGCACCGCCCGCTGATTGGGCGCAAGGAGACACAGAACGACCCGCACCCGCTGCGGAGCGAGCCGGGACGTTTCATCCATTCCAAGGAAGTCCTGCGGGCGTTTCAGGTGTGCTTGCTATTCGCCGCTGAGCTTTCTAGTGCGGAAGAAGAGCAGGGCTGCGTTAAAGCTCTCTGCAAGCAGCACACGCCATCCGCAAGTAATGATTTCACCGGGGTCCGGAGAATCTCGCGGCCAGGTTAGCGGTTTTCGCAGCGCACGGCGGAAGAAGAATCGCAGGAGATCCAGGCGGTGGCCGGGATACTCAGAAAACAGCAACATCGAATAAGCAATTTGATTGCGGGCCTCCAGCTTGATATTGTCTGGCTTCTGACAGGAATGGAAGACGATCGCGGCAGGAACATGAGCGGCGCAGTAACTGAGCGAGAGAAAGTGTACGAAAGCGTGGTGTTCTTCCGCACCTTGAAACGGGGCACCCCTGCCGAGACGTTCATCAAAGACCTTCCATCCTATGCACGCTGTTTTGCGCACCGCCATGTTGGCGCCAATGCCCAATCCGCCAAAGGCCGCGATTTCAAACCATTGACGGTCTTTGTCGCTGAGGAAACGAGTTGGCTCCTGGTTACTGCCGCCGGCGCGAGACCCTGGTGAGTTGGTCCCGCCAGTGACTACGGCTACACGCGGGTCGGCGAACGGCTCAAGCAGAAGTTCTAGCCAGCGCTCATCGGGCACAGCGTCATCGTCTAAATACGCGACAATCTCGGAGGTGCTCTCGGCCAGTCCTCGATTGCGTGCCCGGCTTAAGCCTTGGATTGGCTCAAATGTATAGACTGCGGCAAACTCCCGGGCTACAGCTTCTGTCTCTTCGTCTCCCGGAGTGTTATCGACCACGATCACCTCATCTGGTGCGCGCTCCAGGTGGGCGATGCCTTCAAGGCATTTCCGCAAAGAAGTTGGGCGATTTCGTGTGCAGATGACAATGGTGGTTGTCAGGTCGGATTCCTCAGATACGCGAGGTGTGTCAAGCTGCATCGGATGACGCGCCAAGGACTTCAATCAGTAAACCTCCCGTTCAAATTAAAGGCGCGCCAATCACGAGGTCCAGACGTCTCACTGATTCAACCTCAAGAGAGGCCGAGCACGACAAATGCCCCACGCTTGAACGGTGTAGGTATTTTATCAGACGATCGGGTGAAACACCTCGGAACGATGTACGTCCTCGAGCAAATCGCAAGTGTGTCATTGCGGCGATGCTGATTACAGCCTCGGTTGACGCAAGTCCGAGAGCGGCGGTACTATCGACCGCTTTCTGTTTGTGCGGACCGGAACGTAATCAAGCTGCGCCGGACGATGTCGGCCGTGCGGGCACGCAAAGATTCCGTTGAGATAAAACATTGCAAACTGGCGCCCACCAACCACTCGCACGGCAACAAAACCATCTTCACCGTCCACTGACGTTGCGCGTCATCCATTCGAGACGAACCGGACACTGTTCTTTCGGCCCGCCAAAGCCAACATTTAAAAAATCGTGTGACAAAACAACACAGTCGTCCATTACGATTGCATTGAACAACGCCTCCAGTTGATCGTTCAGGAATCACCTCAACTGTGGAATACTTTAATGAGCCACAGTTCCCCGCCGTAGAACGTGCACCTCTGCCAGATCAACTTAATACGGCGATCCGCGCAAAGTCTAATGGTTAGGACACTTTATAATTGAACTTCAAGATGCTCTTTATGCGTCGCGATGTCGACAACACCTTCAAACACATCAAAGCGCTCTTCCGCATCAATGAAGCGGAGACATTGCGGGTCTGAATGACGGACAAACAGGTCCAGGCTCGAAGACGCGTTCGGCTGCCCTCATGGCTGGGAACTCTCGCTATCGTCGTGATCTATGCGGCTGCCATGATCTCGACGAATACCCGCTTTACAATCCTGGACGACGAAAGCACCCTCGTTGCGTGCGCAGGTAAACAGCCCTTAACGATTGTGCAGGACTTTTTCTCGGGGAAACCTGCAAATGAACACCCGCCTTTATCGGAAATCCTCCTGCATTTCTGGCTAGCCGCGACAAACTACTCGTTCTTCATGCTTCGTGTGTTCGCCAACCTCTTTTTCATCGCCGGGATCCTGATCACTGGTATATGCTCGCGGAAACTTTCCGGAAAAGGGGCGTATTGGGCCACGCTTGCGGTTGGCTTGCTCTGGCCCTTTGCGTTTCAATACGGGCGCATTACCGGGTGGTACGCCTTTTGCATGTTTCTCGTGGCATGGCTCACCTGGGCCTACCTGCGGATACTCGACGATCATGATCCCTGGTCATGGGTTTCCTTTGGGATCGCGGCGTTATTGATGGTCTGGTCTAATTACTTCGGGGTCGTTCTTCTCCTGTTATTTCTTGCCGACTTAGTGATATTTCATCGGAAGTTAGCTACAAGGCGCCTCCGCTCACTCCTCGTAGTAGCAACACTCGTCGCATTCAGTTTCTTACCACTCCTTAACGTTGCCACCTTTGACCTGCGGAACAATAGCGCGCCAATCGCGTCTGCTATCGACCTGAAGAACGCGCTTGTTACATTCAGTTTTCCGGTCTTCTCCATCTTCGGCTCTGTCGCCGTCGCGCCGTGGTATCTACCGTTCAGTATTCCCATTTTTGCGGGCACGGTTCTTCTACTCGTGGCCATCTGGCTCAGCCCTGGCCGCCGCTGGCTTGTCTATTTCGTTCTGGCGATGGTCCTGCTGGCACTTAGCGGACACATGAGCGTCAAGCGGGTTCTATTTCTGCTCCCATGGCTGTTTCTGGCCATTGGAATTTCCGTAACGAGCCGCACATCCCGCTATTCCAAGCTGGGGGCGATAGCAGTTGCCGTCCTGATCATCACAGGTTGGATAGGAATCGTGTCTGGAAAGCACTATGCCACCGCAAACCTATACGAGCCCTGGGGCAAGGTCGCTGAGGTCGTGGCACAGGATGCGCGCCGTGGAGCGACCATCGTTAGCGTAAACCCGCCGTTTTTTCTTTATCTCGACTACGAACTTGGTCTAGAGTTTGACACCGAAGCCGCTGAGACGGCTTACCTTGGTGAGGATCTCTATCGCTCCCACGGATACACCATTCTGCAGCCGGACGAATGGCAGACATGGGCCGGGAAGCTCCATGGCAAGATCGTGCTGGTGAACGGATCTGGGTTCTTAGAGCAGGTAGAGGAGCAGAACGCCTTGAACGATGCCTTGCATCTGCGCTGCAAGGTCTTGGGCGAATACCGTGCCGCTGCCGATCCTGCTGCCCTGTGGAAAGCGCGATTCACCAAAGACACCCCGGTTTTTGCCTACCGTACCAACGTGATCTGGTACGACTGCCCGCGCTGAACTTCCAGCGCAGCCCTATGAACACTTCTTGTTCGCCCAGTGCCCCAGATCCTGCTTTTGGGACGTGGAAAACTACACGTTGATCCGCCCTGTTTCCTTCGGTTCTGGAAACTCCAATGCGACCTTAAGAACTCGGCGACCAGTGGGACCACGATCGGACTGGTACCGTGGCCTATCTCCGCTCAGGCGCCGGCGGCCTGAAATCGTATGAGGCGCCGATGGTAAAGCCGTTGGGATTGAGGTCGTGAGGCCCGAAGACATGGTGCCAGAACTGGTACTCGTAATCGCCGCGGATCCAGATATGTTGCCAAGCGCGATACTCAATTCCTCCGCCGGGCGAAAAGACCGAAAAGGTGTCATGCGAATAGGTCCCGCTGGGGGGGAAGTCGATGCTTCCTATGCCTGCCAGATACCTGACGTAGGGACGGAAGTTGCGATAGTGATTCCAGGCGTAGATCAGCCCGCCCTCGCCGGTATCCTGGCGCATCCTGCTGAATCCCGCGGGAAGCCCATAGTTGATATCGTGCCCTGCGGCCTCAATGCCCAGGCCCTGCAGAGCCGTCGGCAAACGGTTAGGATACCAGTCGACCCACGCCGAGATGCCTTCCATTCTTTTCCCAGGTCCCCAATCGAGGCTGAAATCGGAGAATCCTGCGCCAACGACGATAGGCACGCTGCCTTGGCGGGCAGCTGGCGTGACTTGGGAATAGACGGGAAATACCGCGGCGACAAATAGCGCTGCGAGGATGAGTTTGAGGGGGAGCTTCGAACGCATAATCTCTCCTTTAGGTTTGACGTACACCCTCCTCCGAGGCGATACCCCTTTCCGGGGAGAGTCGTCATCGATTTTCCGGAGTTGCAAGGCAGAAACTCAGCAGGACTGCAATGACGTACGGCCGGCTGTTTCCAGAAGGCTTCCCGTACCTTTGGGCCCCTGATCCGGACTTCACATTGCGCTGTCCAGATTATAAATATACGACCCGATTACCCGGCTCACGATCTTTTTGCATCCATCCCAAGGCCGGGAACCTAAGTGTACACGGCAGGACTTTTACTTGGACTAAAAAGGCCACGAATTGCCGCATTTCGAAGTGATTCCATTGCCGCTTCCTCGTCAATTTCGCCGGCGTCCACCCTGGTTTCGCCTCCCGAATGACTTGCCTCCAATTCCTCGCCCGCCCGATTTCTCGTCCCCTCATTTCTTATCCCCCGATCGCTGAAGTTCCACGGGCCGGTCAGGGACGACTCGTCAGGATTCGCCCAAACTGTTGGACCCAACTTGAGTGGAAAAGTTTGGGCGGGAGCTTCATTTTCTCGTTACTAACCTGGCCTAATTGGTGCAGTTTCCGGCTTGTATTGCGTGCTCGCTAGCGGACAGCTTCCCTCACCTGCTTGTGCCAACCGGTAAGACAATGGGCAAATCGAGTTTGCGAAGAACAGGCTGCGTTGTCTCAATCCTTACGGATGAGCACTTCAAATTCAGCGTCAATGTTTAGCGTTTCTTCGCTAGGATGACCATGCTGCACCAGAGAAAAGGCGCTCTCCCAGCGCCGACGAATCGTTCCACTTTGAATCCTCCTTCCTCGAGCAAAGTCGTGAGCGTGCGTCGAGACCAGAACTTGATATGTCCGTAATCCAAGAGAGCAGTATGGTGGAAATCCATCTTTCCGAACAGAGCCAAAGCCAGATTCTTTAAGTATCCATGATAGGGCGTCGAAATGATCAGAATGCCGCCAGGCTTGAGGAAGCTGAAGCAGTTCTTTACATAGAGTCGTGGCAGGAAAATGTGTTCAACCACCTCCGTGCTGATGACCGCATCACACCGTCCGGCCAGAGGATGAGACGAAAGATCGGTTGTCAAATCGACACAATTGAATTGAATATCCGAATAGGCCTTGGAAGCTATCTCGATCTCCGAACGGGAGAAATCAAAACCGTAAAGCTCCCAGCCACGCTGGCGAAACTGCGCCAACACCGAGCCATTGCCGCACCCTAAATCAACCACAACGCCATGTGGCGGAACATCCCCTATCAGATCCGTGACCGAAGGAAGAAGAGACTTGCTGGCTTGTTGAAGCTCTGGCCCTGCGATGACATATTCACTCATTGACCTGACTCCGTTCTTCGCCCAAGCCGGCAATTGAAATCATCAAGGAATTCTGCTTTCTCCTTTACCTTTGGAAAGACGCCCTTTGGTCGAGGAGGAATCGGCTCAAAGCAAGCGCTAAGCGAAGCTCGTCGGGGTTACACCGGACCGGCAAGGAAAAAACTTAGATCTTCCGGATATGAGGAAGTCGCACATCATTCTAGTTTATAGCGTCAGCTTTTGCCCGCCTGCGCATCGACATCGCTCGAAACCCAGTCTCCGCCATGGACCTGCCTAAGCGCTGTGGCCTGGGAAGAGAATATCCGATCGATGGCCAGAGCCGTCCGATTCATCGTGTACCGCTTCAGGAAACTGGGTCGCGCGCGCGCGGCCATGGCGTCGCGTTCTGCAGGGGACGCATCGAACCAGCGGCGCAGAAGCCGTTCCGTGCCCTCGATCGTATCGTCCTCGACAAAACCCACTTTGTCGCTCTCTATGTCCGCCCAGATGTTCACCTGATTGCTGATGAGCACCGGGCGTCCGACGGCGAGAGATTCGACGATCGCGATGCCGAAGTTTTCCTGGTGAGACGGCAGGACGAAGGCGTCGCAGGCCCGCAGTGCACCCCATTTGAGGTCGCCGCCAATGAGGCCGGGCCAGTGCACTCTGCCGGCGATGCCAAACCGCTCGGCCAGGCGCTGAAGCTTCGCCTGCATTCCCTCCTGATCGGGACCGGCCATTACCAGGTCCACATCCGGAACAGAGGCCGCGACCTTCGCGAACGCCTCGATGAGGAGATCGCAGCCCTTCTTCGCATGGATTCGGGCTAGAAACAGCAGGTAACGGCGGCCGCGAAGGTCCGGAAACCTGCGGTAGAACGCCTCGATCTGGACCTCGGGATCCACCTCGCCCTCTTCCGGATCGGTGATCCCGAAAGGTACGACCGCGCTGTTCCACTTGTTCGGACGAAAGCTGGTCCTCGCCAGATCTCGCTCGGATTCGGCGGTAAAAAAGACCGCCAGCGCATCGCGAAGGATGGCATACTGCACCGGCCAATAGAGCATCTTCTTGAGGTGCTTCATTGGATACCTCCGGTTAAACCAGGGATCGAGCGCGCCATGAACAAATATCCCGTAAGGCCTTCCAGCGCGGCGCGCCGCGAAACGAAGCGCGACAGAGGAGAACGACCATATCCCATGCATGACCAGGCAATCGAAGCGGCCCGAATTCTCCCGGAGCCAGCGCCACATTCGAGGAGAGAAACGATATCTGCCAAGATAGGAGTGACCGAGAGCATGCACCGGGCAGGGAATGCCCTTCAGAAACGGTTCATCGGGATTGTCCAGGCAAACCACCTCGACTCCGGCGCCGATTTCTAGACAGGCTTTTGCAAGCTGGCGCACGGCCTCAGGCGGACCGCCAGTCGCTGGAGAAAACGAATCTATTATATGGAGCGTATGCATTGAACTGCTTTCCCGCAGTTTAGCAAGATGAATCTTCGTTGAGGCGCAATCGATGTTCCTTGTGGCGAATCATCCCTTTGGCGGGCCGGAGGGCGTCAGCCGTTGACGCGGAGAGATTGCTCGTATGCGCGCGTCGGCTGAGTTGCCCGCTTTCGTGCGCACAAAGCTGCCGCAATTAGCCCGGGATTTCTTAGAAACTCACTTTTCTTCCCGGGAACCACGTGAGCTGGATGGTTGTAGTGGTGGTAGTCTGCTGGCCAGGAAGATAGATGGGTGCCTTCCAATGCTCGTGCGTGAAGTTGCCGTTGATCTCGAAATCCTTGCCGATGCGCTTGACCACCTGGAAGTTAATGTCGTTTAGAGTCGTTCCACCGGGAATGAAATCTCTTGCGGCTTTCTGATTGCGAATTCCAACCTGAATCCATTCATTACCGCTTAGGTGGTAAGTAATCCAGCCCTGGCCTCCTCGGTCCTCACGGCCAATCCAGTCGCCGAACAACTGACCGTTGCTGGTGTACCCCTGGCGCTGAATTGCCTCAAAATACATAAAGTGACCGCCCTCGCCCATCGCCCCGGGGGGATTGGTAGAAGCGGCTTCGGCCCGCACGTCCAGCTTCGGAATCCAAGGCACATGGGATAGATAGAGACCGGGCCGCCAGGAAGCGCGGCGCGGGGCATCGATCGGGGAAACATCGTCATGCACCTCTGAATCCGTGTAAAGAGTAAGCCAGTTGCGGACGAAGGGAAGCCGATAGGAGAAATCGAAAGCGCCAAACCGGGCTCCGGGATCACGAGGGCTGTTTTTGTCAGCAGAACTGGGAGACGCGAAGCTAAAGAAGCTCCTCAGAAAGCTTTTGATGGTAATGGGCGTGTGGTCCTTGCCTCCCCATATTACGGTGCGCTCAAAACCAAATTCAAGGTTCTGCGTAGGCCGAAAACTGACCTTTTCCAAATGCACCCAGGGATCGATGGGAAACGTATGACCCTTCAATGGACCTATTAGGAACTCGTAACGGAAAGGACCGGTAATCCGGGAAAGCAGAGGCACATCCAGCGGTTCAATACGGTTGATGTGGAAGGCATAAATGTTTTCGGCATTGTTGGAATAAGACATGGCGCCGCCCAATGCCGGACCCTGCCATTCATCCTGTTTGCCGAAGGAAATGACATGATTGAGAACCTGTGCAGAGACGTAAGCTTCCATGATGCGTGCCCGGGTGGCCGCAGCAATGGGTCCCACCGGCATCGTCGTCTGCTCCTGGTTAGGCATAGGAACACATGAAGGAGTTGTTGATGGGGAGGTACTTGCCCAGCAGGTGGGATTGAAGAAGTAGGTCGTGCCGTCAAGTGCTGCAAGTTCCCCGACCAGCGCACTCGAGTAGCCGGTCGCCGAAGGCGCGCCCTGGAACTCGGCTCGCACATAAAGCGCAAACCGCCCGGCGGACGCATAGCCGCTGGCTCCTGAGTAGTTATTGAAGCCGTTAGCATAGGGTCGACCATAGTCGTTGACGACGGTCGAGCCGAGATGATAGCTGTCGCGCAGCGGCGTGCCGCTCATACCGCGCATCACGCTGTAGACCGACTCGACGTGCACACTCCCCTTGTTTGCTACGCAAGAGTCTTCAGTGTCATTACGCAACTCGCGTCTTAGCGCATCGTATATTTCTTCGGCCTCGCTCGTGACCGGCCCTTCATCCACATCCTCGATACGGTCTTCTGTATCATCCAGCATGTTGCTCAAACTCGCGCGTGTCCACGGACGCATACCCAGGTAGACCTTGTCGATATAGCCCAGCGCATAGAGCCTCATCACCGCCGGATAAACCCAACTGTCGACCGGAATGTAGGGCGAACCCCGCGTGACAGGCTCACAGTCGGCTCCCGAGCTATTTGAAACACTTGCAGATTGTCCTGCGCTGCTCGTTGTCCCTGATTGTTCAGCCGCAACTGTGCCTGTTGTCATCAGGGCAAGTCCAGCTAACGCAGTCGCAAATCGGATAAAGGCCGTCACGGCCACTTTTCTGTTCACGTTCTTACTCCGGTTCATCATTCATACGCCGCGGTCAATTGCAGAATAAGACGCACGGCATAGAGAAGATCAGTTTAGAGGAAGTGATTCGGGTTGGACTGCCCAGGGCACCAAGTGCGTTGATGGTCGCACCGCCGCTGCCCATCCTTCGATTACCCGGATCGGGGACTATCAGAAACTGCGTATTCTCCGGCAACCTCCCGGACAGTCTCCGGCACTCGATCTCATCGCGATACAGTGTCGCTTGCCGCTCGGAAGAGGCCGTCACAATTACAATATCCCAGAATCTCACCGTATTTCTTTGAGGGGTATGGAACTGATATACCAATCGATTGTCTTGCGCAGACCTGCCTCAAACGGGGTTGCGGCTCGGAATCCAAACTCCCTTTCTGCCCGGCTAACGTCCAGACGCCGCCGTGGCTGGCCATTTGGCTGGTTCGTGTCCCAGATGATCCGCCCCGTGAAGCCTGTCATCTCCGCAATGGTTGTTGCCAGATCGCGAATTGAAATCTCCATGCCGCTGCCCAGATTCACGGGGTCGGATTTGTCGTACTGCTCGGTCGCCAGAATGATGCCCTCCGCCGCGTCCTCCACGTAGAGGAACTCGCGCGTAGGTGACCCGTCGCCCCACAGCACAATCTCTTCGCGCCCCGCCTCCACTGCCTCGAGACACTTGCGGATCAAAGCAGGGATCACGTGAGACGAGTCCAGATCGAAGTTGTCACCGGGCCCGTAAAGATTCACAGGCGAAAGGAAGATGGCGTTCATGCCATACTGCTCGCGATACGACTGGCATTGCACGAGTAACATCTTTTTGGCCAGCCCGTAAGGGGCGTTGGTCTCCTCTGGGTAGCCGTTCCATAGGTCTTCTTCACGAAACGGCACCGGCGTGAACTTCGGATAAGCGCAAATTGTGCCCAGGACCACCGTCTTCTCTACCCCGCGACATCGCGCGACTTCGATAAGTTGAATGCCCATGATCGCGTTTTCGTAGAAGAACCGGCCTGGGTTGGCGCGGTTTGCGCCGATGCCCCCCACTGCAGCTGCCAAGTGAATGAGAACCTCCGGCCGATGCTCATCGAACATGCGTTCAATCGCGTCGAGGCGCGTAAGGTCGTATTCCATCTGTATAGGAACGAAGATGTTGTGGCAGCCCATTTTCCTGAGCCGGGCAATTAGATGGCGTCCAAGAAACCCTGCTCCGCCAGTGACCACAATTCGCTTACTCGGCAATTGAATCATGACTGCCCGCCTTCGGCAGCGACTGCAAGTTGAAGGGCTTCGGTCCCACCCTTGAGGCGAGCTTCCAGGTCCTTGATGTCGGCCTCAACCATGATGCGGACCAATTCCGTGAAGGTTACAGTCGGTTCCCAATTCAGGGCCTTCCGTGCTTTCGCGGTATCTGCACAGAGATAGTCGACCTCGGCCGGCCGAAAGTAGCGGGGATCAATCTCCACATACTTATGCCAATCCAAGCCGACAGATGCGAAGGCAAGTTCGACGAATTCGCGAACCGAATGGGCCTCTCCGGTGCCGATCACGTAGTCGTCTGGCTTTTCCTGTTGAAGCATCAGCCACATGGCGCGGACATAATCGGGTGCATACCCCCAATCGCGACGCGCTTCTAAGTTACCTAAAAAGAGTTTCTTCTGAACTCCGTACTTAATGCGCGTTACCGCGCGGGTGATCTTGCGAGTGACAAAGGTCTCGCCTCGACGCGGAGATTCATGGTTGAAGAGAATGCCGCTCGACGCGTGAATTCCATAGCTCTCGCGATAGTTCACGGTAATATTGTGCCCAAAGACCTTGGCGCAGGCGTACGGACTGCGTGGATGAAAGGCCGTCGTCTCGTTTTGAGGGGGCGCCGCGCTTCCGAACATTTCGCTCGATGAAGCCTGATAGAAGCGGCACTTGACGCCAGTCAGTCGCATAGCTTCGAGCAGTCGCAGTGTTCCGCAGGCTACCACATCTGCAGTGAATTCCGGTATCTCGAAGCTCACCTTTACATGGCTCTGCGCGCCCAGGTTGTAGATCTCGTCCGGCTCAAGGTTGTGTAGAAGCGAGGAGAGCGAGCTGCCGTCTGTAAGATCGGCATAGTGCAGGAAGAAACGGTTGTCGGTTTCGTGAAGATCCCGAAAAATGTGGTCAACGCGATCGGTATTGAAACTCGACGCGCGCCGCTTGAGACCATGGACCTCGTATCCTTTGGCGAGAAGGAACTCGGTCAGGTATGAACCGTCCTGGCCAGTGCAGCCGGTGATTAACGCTTTTCTCATGTGCGGGTGGGATCCCCCGATCCTGTAACAAATGCAATGGCGCTGAGACGATGATAATCTTCGTCAGATCGCTTCTTCAAACAACGCCACTTAACTTACCTTGGCCCTTACGATTTGATGACCGATGTTGTTTCGTAAAGATCGGTCTTCCCGGATTGCTTTAATGAGTCCGGCAGATTGTAAGACTCCAACCGGCGAGCTGTGCCACTCGGATTATTCCTTACACGATTGCTCACGCGAGGCGAATCTCCGCTCTTCATCCGGAGCAGGGGTGGGTTGTCAGAACAGCGATCGCTCTGCGGCGAAGAATTCGCTTTGCTGAGAGAAGGTTAGCATTTGGTGAGCGGGCGCCTTGATGTCCGCGCCTCATCTTCCTTCTAGCGGGCGCCGGCAGTGACTTCAGGAATCTTTTTCGACGCAGCCCGGATCTGGCTGTGAATCCACGGATAAGTCTTTGACAGGCCGTCGAAGAGGCTCTGACTGGGCTCCCACCCGAGCTCTTTGCGCAGCAATTTGTTGTCGGAGTTTCTGCCCCGCACGCCAGTCGGTCCGGGAATATGCTTGATGGAGAGTTCCTTGCCGGCGATCTTCATAATCATCTCGGCCATTTGATTGATGGTGACCATTTCTTCCGATCCGATGTTAACCGGACCTGAGAATGAGCTCTCCATCAGCCTGCGGACTGCTTCAATGCACTCATCGATGTAAAGGAACGAACGGGTCTGCAAGCCGTCGCCCCACATTTCGATTTGTCCGCCGTCGGGCTGTTCAGCCACCTTACGAATAAGTGCGGCAGGCGCCTTTTCCTTCCCGCCCTGCCAAGTGCCTTCGGGCCCGAAGATATTATGAAAGCGGGCAATCCGGACGTTGAGCCCGTAATTACGGCCGAAGGCCAGGTACATCCGCTCGCTAAAGAGTTTTTCCCATCCATATTCGCTGTCGGGAGCCGCAGGATAGGCGGTTTCCTCAGCGCACTTGGGGTTGTTGGGGTCCTCCTGATTATAGGCAGGGTACATGCAAGCAGATGATGAGTAGAATATCTTCTTAACTTTGCGATGCGCAGAAAAGTCCGCCGCATTCAGATTGATCATCGCCGAGTTATGCATGACGTGAGCGTCATTCTCTCCTGTAAAGATATAACCAGCACCACCCATATCCGCCGCGAACTGATAGACCTCATCCATCCCCTCGTCTAGAATTGCATCCCAGCTCTCGCGAAGACGTAGATCGGCAATCACGAAATCATTCGCTTCCGACGGACTGTATTCGGTATTCTTCAGATCCGCTCCGCGAACCCAGTACCCTTCAGCTCGTAAACGCTTTACCATGTGGCTGCCGATGAATCCGCCGGCGCCACAAACCAACGCTTTCCTTATCGCCATGCCGTTCTTCTCCTTGAGGGTGGATGTTGAATGGAACTTGCACAGGTATAAATGCAGCGTGCGAACATGCCGGGCATTCTAAACAGGACAGTGATCCAGCAGACTGTCAATTTAGACTAGCAGAGCGGAATTGGGCTTTCCAGGAATCTGTCGCGACGCGGTTTGAAATGAGCATGTCTTCGCTGTCGTTTCTTCGCCGGGCTCATCCAAGATGGCGCCGCGGGGGTGTGCGAAAGAGTCCCCTCCTAAAACTGTTGCCGTGTTAAGCCGGCAATCTTGCTGCGGATGTCATCGGAGGACGAGGCATTTCGTACCGCTGCTTCCAATTCGCGAAGCTTTGCACCTGCCAAAAAGCGGTACCAAAACCCTTGTAGGACGTGGTAGACAAAGCCCTGGCGCCCATCTAGAAAGCCCATCTGGATGAAATAGCGATACAAGAAATAGGCGAAGGCAGAGACTTCAAACGGAATCCGATTATAGACGGATTCCTTAAAGAAGCGCTTCAACTTTGCCTGCCGCGCCGTCGATTCAGCGGTGAGAACGCACGACGGTTCAAATAGATGAAGACGCTTGTTCAGCACGTCCAACGCTTCCCGGCTTGCGTACCAATTGTGTTTGTCAATGAAAAACGTGAGGTCTCGCAGACTGTGGTCCGCAAATCCGCCATCGAAGGTCACTGAACGCCCTTCCGCGAGGTACATATGTTCGTCCATCCAACGGTCTTCGATGTGCGCCTTGCCACGGCGCCAGATGCGAAGAAGTGTCAGAGGATATCTTCCTCCATGACGGATAAATCTGCCCTGGAAAATTGTCTTGCGGTTGAGATTCACTCCGGTAACATCGATGGGAAGTTTAGCAAGCTTTGCCACAATCTCCGCCGCAAGGTCGGCCTCCACAATCTCGTCTGCATCAAGACGCATTACCCATTCGGCAGTGATCGGCGCATTCTCAAGCGCCCATTCAAACTGCTTTGCGTAATTCTGAAAGGTGTGTTCGAAAACATGCGCGCCGAAGGACTTCGCCAGATCCGCAGTTCCATCTGTCGAGAATGAATCGACTACAAAAACTTCCTGGGCAAAGCCGGCAATGTGCTCAAGAGCCCGCGACAGATGCAGAGTTTCGTTATACGTCAGGATGATTACTGCGATACTTGCCCTGTCACTCATCGCAAAATCCTCGTACACAATGGATGGTGTCGCGGTGGGATAATATGACTCATAAACTTAGATCGGCAGGTTAAGAAATAATTCGTAACTCGGCAGGGTTGAGGCTGGCGCAGTGCTCCCTCGAGAGGCATGAGAATAAAGGCTGATCAGGAACCGGCAATCGGCAGGCGGTCCCGGTACCGCAGCATCAATGGCACCAGATGCCGGGCATCCCAGTACCGAGGAACGTAACGCTTCGGATCGGAGACACTTCGCCATAGCCAGCCGAGGCCCAGTTTGTCTGCCCAAACTGGAATTCGGACCTGATCTCCAGAAAGAAAGGCTATGGCCGCGCCCACGCAATGGATCGCCGGCTGATAACTCAGGTTCTGTTTGAGATAGAATCCCAGCCGTTCCTGAACTCCGCCACCAATGCCAAGTACCACATGCTTGGGCCGGTGCTGTTCAAGCCGTTCAAGGAGCTCAGGGTCGCGAATCTCTGCGCCGTAAATGGGCGCTACGTAAACATCCTCATCGGCCACGGGAACGCCCTTGGCTCGCAGCCATGCCGCATTGCGCTTGGCCGCATCCGTGGAAGGCATCACCCAGAAGCTTTTCCCGCACTGACGGAAATCGACCTGTTCGATCAGCACACGCAGATATTTCAGCCCCGAGAGCTTGGAAATCCGCTTGCGCTGCATCAGATTCCAGAGCAGCACCATCAGGACGCTGTCTGCGATGGCGAAGTCCGCGCCCAGCAGCGCTTCCCGGTACCCTTTGTCGTGTGAAAGGTTTTTGAGCGCGGGCGCGGCTGGTACGATCACCAGGCCGCCCTCTCGCGATATTTCATTGATGGCTTCCCGAGCAGTCCCAATAAAAAAGCGAACGCCCAGGATCATCTGATAGCGGATATGGAATCGAGCCGGAGAACTCATATCGTTTGTGTGAAGACGTGAATCTGACGTGCAAAAGCTCAGGGCCTGGGTGGGAGCGGTTGGCATGATGCTGGCGCTGGAATTGCTGCGCCATCCACGGTGCGCTTTCTCTGCTTCACTTTGACAGCTGGCACACCCGCGTACACTCCCCACGGCTCGAGGTCGCGAGTTGCTACTGACCCTAGTCCAAGCACGGCGCCTTCGCCCACATTGACTCCGGGGCCCACCACTGCCCGCGCGCAAATCCAGGCGTAGGCTCCGATGGCCATGGAAAAAGCAAGCAAGGGGAATGCAGGGTCATCGAAATCATGTGTCGCGCCGCAGACATAAGCGCCCTGCGACACGATTGCGTGAGATCCGAAGCGCATTGGCGAGGGGTTATAGATTTCGGCGCCATCGCCTACCGCCACCTGGTCGGCGCATATCAGATTCCATGGAGCCCAGATCTTCGAGCCGGGATAGAAGTGGCAATTGCGCCCCATCCTGGCTCCGAACGCCCTGAGCAACAGCGCGCGCCAGGAATGGAACGGGCGCGGGGATGTTCGATACAGGAGCAACCAACAGATGTTCCAAAGCTGCCGCGCCAGTCTGTCCCGGAGCGGGAAAGCCGGGCGGAGGTATGGATCCTTTGCCGTATCCGCCGAAATGTGATCCGCAGCGTTGTAGTAAATCTGCCTGGTCATTTGGTCATCATTCTATCGAGGCCGCGCTTTACGTCGATCAGGCCGCAGCGCATTCATGGCGTGCTACTAGTCAAGGTCCGCCGGGCCAGTATCTGGCTTCGTTTAGAATTCACATTGTCCCGTCCGGAAGTGGCCGGGTATACACTTGCTGCGATTGGGAACCTAAAATGAGAATCCTGGCTCGATTGCGACTCCGGTCAAGAATTCGCCGCCACATCCAGAGGATCGCTGGCTCAAAAGCGTCCGTTGGCTCTTCACTGGTTGCGATGTGGGAAGTCTTGCATTTTGCTGCCAGATTACATCTCCCCCAACCAGCCGTATGGCGTGTTCACCCTCGACAAGTACTCTATCCTCTTCAGGTACGACTTCGCGGAAGCAGCGACATTGATGCTTTCGATCAGATCTTCAATTTTCAAGAGTATTTGTGCCTGCGGGAGTTGGATGAGCCAAATCTCATCCTGGACCTTGGAGCGAACGTCGGTTTCAGTACGGCATACTTCTTGAGCATTTTCCCGAAGGCGCGCGTCGTGGCGGTTGAGCCGGATGAGCGAAATTTGATCGTCTGCAAAGCGAACCTCTCACCCTACGGAGATAGGGTAAAGATCCTGCATGGTGCTGTGTGGTCGAGGCCTGCGACACTTCAACTGCTGAAAGGCGCGTTCCGAGACGGCCGTGAATGGGCTACTCGGGTCAGCGAGCCGATTGAGGAAGTGCAAACATCTGTGGGTGTTCAAGCGTGGGACATCGGAAGCCTGATTGAGCTGAGCGGTTTCAGTACGGTGGATCTTCTCAAGGTTGACATCGAACGAGCTGAGCTAGCTGTTTTCGGGGAATCTGCCGGGTCCTGGCTCCACAAAATCCGGAATATTTGCATCGAGCTCCACGGGAAAGACTGCGAGGATGCGTTTTTCGCCGCACTGAAAGATTTCGAATATGAGTTGGGATATTCCGGCGAGTTGGTCATCTGCCGGAACTTGCGCCCTAGAAAGATGTGCCCAGCAAGAACTGCCCTTCCCGTGAAAAGTTAGCGATCGGATGACGCAAGGTTTTTGTCCAGAGCCTCTTGGCAAAATTCCAGCAAGAGACGCACCGAGTTGGACCAATTCAGGCGGGTCTTGAACTCATGAAAGGCTCCCAACGACAGTTTTTGATAGCACCCTGGCGTGGACAGGATCTGAGAGATTTTTTCAGCAAAGTGAGAGGCCGGTGAGCCTGGGGGCAAACAGACACCGTTGACCTGATCTCGAATATAATCCGGAACTCCACCGGTGGCGTAGGTGATGGTGGGAACGCCGAATAAATTCGCTTCGCAGAATACGATTGCGGAAGCCTCTGCGCGTGTAGGGAGGATGAAGAAGTCTGCTTCGCAAAACAGGTCAGAGAGACGGCGCAACCCATCCTGAGAGTTTTTATCGATGAAGCCAAGGTATTCCACAAAATCAGGCAGGACTTGCGGTGGCTTTGCTCCGACGACGCGAAGCCGGGTCACAGTACCGGCCTGATTGAGCAGCCGAGCGGTTTCGATCGCAGTGTCGCCGCCCTTCCGCCCCCAGTCCATGCCAACAAAAAGCAGTTCGCACCTGCTGGGGACGCGTTCACGCTTCTTTTGAGCGAGCGACGCAATCTGCTCTTCGGTAAGTTGCGAAGGCATGTTGGGACCGAAGGGAAGCACGCGGATCTTCTCCGGATCGGTTAGCTCTTTTGCCGTTTCTGCCGCCCATCTGGAGGAATAAGCTGCAATTGCACAACGACGGAGGGACTCTTCTTCCTGCCATTTGCCACGACGCACATCTGAACGAGTGAGTTTGCTGAAACTTCCTTGGTAGTAGTTATACATTGAGTGAAACACGGCGTCGGTCCAGAAAATAATGGGTTGAGAACATTCCAGCAAGGCAATCGGAATGGAGCTCGTCGCGAACAACACGTCGACCGGATGCTCGCGCAGCTTGATCGAGAGTTGCCTGGCGTAGGAACGCAAAGCCAGAGGATATCGATCAAGGGATGCCGGGCTGCCTTGAAGGCGAGCCAGCGCCCACGACAATATAAGACGGCGTCTAAAGTTGCGGTCGAGTGGGGTGAACAACTCCACCTCAACATCCTGCTCCCGGAGATTCTTGAGAATGTGAAAAGGAGTGCCTGACCAGGACTTGACATCGGTCGCATCCTCGACACACACAAAACCGATTCTCATAACATGCTCTCTACGCTTCTACACATGCGCCCGCACACCGATTTCCAGATTCTGGGTCCGCAATTCATGCGAACGAAAGGTGGAAAGAACGATAGATCCTCTCTGGAATTTTCATCTTGCGAATCCTGCTACAGATGAATATGCCCTCAGTTGTCTCCGCGCGAATCACAGAAAAACACAATCTCGTTTCAGCGGCAGTCTGGGCATCGGCAGCCTTCATGGAGCACCGTGAATGCGGGAATCGGCCAACTGAATCGTACACTCTATCGCCTTCAGAGAGGGTTGCTAGCCGGCCTTGATTTCCCTGCCCTGATGGAAAGACGGCCTTGTAAGCTACATATGCATCTGCAAGAGGCCGGATATAACACGGCGCGATGGGAATGGTATGCAGCGGACCTTACTCAGGTGAGCTAAGGGTCGCTTCAATCAATCCACAAATCCCACAGTCCGGGTGAAGTACTTGAAATCGCTCGGTAATTGCTTTACGGGCCGGGCTGGGCTGCCGGCGTAGAGAAAATACGGCTCAGCGTAACTCTTGTTCAGCAGCGAATTTGCCCCTAGCACCGAATAGTCCGGTAGCCCGGCCCCTGGCAGCAAGACCGCCGCTGCGCCTACGAAGCAATACTCGCCAATTGATACGGGTGATGAGCTCTGTTTGCAGTTGATGAGGTCGATGCTGTGACTCAGGATGATGGAACGGCATCCGGCGAAGGTGCTGAAACGGCCGATGGAGACAGCCGCTGTGCAGTCGACGAAATGCCGATTGGTGATCGCCGCTTGATCGTGGACGACGAGTTCGGGGCGGCGGTCCAACTCATCCTTAAAATAAGGGGTCCCCTGCAGCGGCACGCCGGTAATCCAGTTCAGGTTTCCCACCGTAGCGCCCTCGCCTAACCGGAGTAAAGAGACTCCTTGTTTGCAGAGAGTCAGATGTCCAATGCTCGATTGAGGCCCCATCTCGAGGAATGTGGGGCAAATCAACGAAAACCCGATCCGCGCGCTTCGATGAATATGATATCCCAGCACATGAACCAGTAAGAAACGGCGCAGGGGCCACGGCATAAACAGTGTCGCCAGGCAAAATATCTCACGAAAACTCACATAATCCTCATCAGAGTCTCTGCGCTCAACTTCGCGCTGCGTCCGGTGCTTGAAGGCGGCCTGAAACGAACGGAGAAATCAGTTATCCAGAGTACGTGCGAATACCGGGCCTCGGCGGATGCGCTCCCAAGTGTCAAGAGGGTTCAAGATATGCCGAAGAAGGCGGTACCAGCGCGTCAGAAGCTTATCGTACCCGCTCGGCTGCCTTCCCTTGACCCGGGAGAAGATTTTGGCTTGCGTCTGAATCACGCGCGCTTCGCTGCTCTTGGAACCAGTTACGGAATTTGGGTGGATACGATACGCACTCCAGAATTCGTCAACGATGGCAAACTTCGCTCCCGCACGCGCCATTTCAAGAAAGAGTTCCCCGTCCCAGCATGCCTTGCTCTCTTCGCGGAATCCCCCAACCTGTTCAAAGAAACTTCGCCGGAAAAACGTCGAGGGCTGAATGAGGAATACGGCGCCGTAGATACATCGATTGACTGACATTCGATCGGAATATAAATCTCTAAGAATGCGGTCATCGGGGTCAATTAGTTTGCTATGTCCGCTCACCACGCCTATGTTCTGATGCTTTTGAAGGAAACTCACCGCCGCAGACACCGCCTTTGGCAGCAATAGGTCGTCGGAGTTCAGGAATCCGAGGATTTCTCCCGTTGCTTCGGCAAAGCCGTGATTCAATCCGTTCGCAGCTCCGCGATCGGGGCCTAAGACGAGTTTTGATATCCTCGACCTATATCGGTCTATAATTTCGCGACTGCCATCCGTGGATCCGGGATCGACCACAATGTACTCTATCTCCGGGTAATCCTGAGTGAGCACGGATTCGATCGTCCGCTCCAAAAATTCCGCTTGGTTGAACGAGATGGTTACAATACTGACTCGCGTCATAGATTGCCGGGCCATTTCCTGATCATTGCGGTTCAAAGCGGCTCGCCCATCCCCTCGCTTGGCGCGAGTTTAGGACGTGGCGAGCCAGAGAATCCGTTGGAAGCTTGTGCAGCAGGCCTGCGCCTTTTTCACGACGCAAGTGCAGCTTTCATTTTATTCTTTGCTCGCGCTGCCGCTTAGTTCGCCCTGCTTGGCGCGAAACGCGCCGATCCCACTTCATCCCATGTCAACCTGAAACGTTATGCGGCGGAATTCATCCTTCCCGCTCCCATCCGGATCGACGCGGCCGCCAAGCGAAACCGCTCTTGACAAAGAAAGGGGCCGAGTCACGGGAAGCGATCTGATCAGCCGGCAAACAACCACACCTGCTTGATGCGGCTGGCTCGATGAAGGAGTACTGGTCTCTGGCTGCGTCTAAGTACTGCATTGCTCTCTCAGGAGGCGGCGAGGTGTACACTGGCAGCGATTAAGCCGCCGAAATTAGGGTTTCCGTTGAAACTTAAAACCCGTCAAAACCTCTCAGCGAGGCAGAACATTCCAACGGCTTGATGCCGATACAGGAGATTACGAGTCATGCCAACTACGCTCAAGCGATTTCTCAAGACGCGCAGTAAGAACCTTTTAAGGAGCGCCTTCGAGATCGGCCAGCGGTTTCGCATCGATATTCTTCCGCGCCACTTCTATTCGGAGATTCCCGATATCCGCACCTTGCACGGGACCACCTCTTGGCGGAAGCCACGCAGTTTCCAGGGCGTTTTAGGTGACATCGATTCTCAGGCGGCATGGATCGACGCATGTACCAAGGACTACCGCGATACTTTGAAGCGGTTCGCTATCCACAAATCCGCCGTTAGAATGAGCGGCAGTGACGAGGGGTACGGCGAAGTCGAGGCCGATTTCCTGTATGGCTTTATTCGCGCGCACCGGCCAAAGCAGATCGTTCAGATCGGTTGCGGCGTTTCCACCGCCGTCTGCCTACTAGCCGCACAAGACGAAGGCTATTCGCCGCGCATCGTCTGCATCGAGCCCTACCCGACCGCTTTTCTCCAAACCGAAAGCAAAACCGGCCGTATCGATCTCGTCCCTCAAAAGGTCCAGGATGTTGGCTCCGAATGCGTCCAGAGCCTGGGCGCCGGCGATCTTTTCTTTGTCGATTCCAGCCACACCCTTGCCCCCGCCGGCGAACTAAACCTCATCATTCTGGAAATGCTGCCCCGCCTTTTACCTGGCGTCTACGCCCACTTTCATGACATCTACTTTCCCTACGATTACGCTCCCGATTTGCTGTCGACGGCGCTGTTTTTCTCCCACGAATCCACGCTGCTCTACGCATTTCTTTTGATGAACCGCAGCTTTGAGATCGCCGGCTCATTGTCGATGCTTCACCATCAGCGGCCCGACGACCTGCGAAGAATCTTCCCGGATATTCACCCTACAGTCTTCGAGGAAGGTCTCGCCGCGCAGAGCGGACAATTTCCCAGCGCCATCTTTCTCAGGCGTCTCGCAGACTAAGTCGCTTCTCGCGCCAATACTTAAATGTCTGGCTGTAAAGGAGAACCATACGCGAAAACCCATATTCCCGCTGTGAAACAATTTGCGTTCAGATCAGTGCTGCGGTCGAGGTGTCAATCCGGCGTTGATTTTCCTTTTTCGCTTTTTGATCACGGTGCGCACGGCCTTGCGAGGCGCCACACTCGAGAGAGTCATCAGCATCACGAAGTAGTACGGAAAATAAATGCGCTCCGTCGAGCCGTACGGGGAAAACAGAATATCCCAGAGTAACGAGAATGCACCAAAGCACATGACTGGCAGAAACGTAACGGTAGCTGGATACACCCGCATCAACATTCTCACCGTCAGCACGAGGATCCATGCCCAAAAGAGCGCGCCTGCGATACCCGCGAACACCCAGGCCTGCGTTAGGTACGAGTGCGCCGGGATGAGACCTTCCTCGTAATCCTCTCGCGTCATCACGAAAGGCTCTTTGTATCCCATGATGAGCAGCGCCTGTTGCTCCGCTATGATATAGGTCCAATCTCTCGCCCATGAACCGTGTCCTAAAATGGGCGAGTCGTAAATGGCCGGAATGGATCCCAATAAATCCGAGCGACCGCCAATAATTATTCCGTATTTACCGCCAGATTCGAGCTCATACTTCTCTTTTGCTTTCTCACCCAAAATCCCCGAGGTCGCTGCATATTGATAAGCCCGCACGATTCCGACGGCGCCCAGTACAAGCGAAGCTGTCAGGACTACTATCGGTCCAGCCTTCAACTTGCGCCCCCCCGCGCTCATTCCGCGAAAGAGGCGAGTAACCAGAATGTACAAGGCTGCGGCCAGGCACACGCCGCCCAGGCTCCGGCTGCCCTTGTAGATGTCAAATGCGCCGATAAGCGCACCCAGCGTGATTTGCCAGTAGCCGCGGAACTTCTCGCTGGAAACAAGAACAAACACTGCCAAGCTCACTGGCATTCCAAATCCGAATTTCCAGGGGTCATCCCCTGCAAAATAAACAGGGCTGATAAGGGGCGTGAGCACACCGCCTATAACTAACCCCCAGCCGTAGAACAAAAGCCGCCGCGGCCGCCCATATAGGAGCATATAGAGCACCACGAAGCTGATGAGGGTCATCCCAATCATGCTCCAGCCGCGTGCATAATCGGCGAACGCCGTGTGCCGGACAATATCCGTCACAACTTGCGAAACAAGCCACAACAAACAAAGAACCACAAATATCTTGCCAACACCCGTCGCGATCCTGATCTTCCCACGGAAAGCCAAATAGAAGAACACTGCCAGCATCATCAGGTCGGAGCCGCTCAGGGTTCCGATTACCTTTACCTGAACAAATTGCAGACTAGGGATGAGAAAGACGAGAATGTCAACGGATTTCCAACCCCTGATGTCCGTGTTGCTTCGGGTCTTCATACGGGGCTCCGTTTTGGCCGCTGTTGAGCACACCCTAATCGACCTCCGATACAGAGCACCAAATTGTTTTTCGCCATGTTTCTATTTTGCATTTCAAAATAGAACAACGCATCAAATGCGCTAGTCATAATGAATTATCTTGAATCATCGCAGTCAAGGGCTTCAATAGAGGCCAGCTGGAACTGGGAGCCGGGAATGTATAGAGTGTTTGCGCAGTTTCGCAAGCGAACCTCTCACCAGTCACACATCACATCGATTGCGGTTAGGTCGCGGAAAATCTAATTAACGGTGTATCAAAAATGGTTCTAAGTGCCCCTGACATACCAATCGTCAAAGCGCGACAATTTTTCGAACAGTCGCGAGTAGCCATTCTCAGTTAGCAATGAGAAGATCTTGTCCCTTTGCTGAGAAAAGTTATGTTCGCAGGTAATTACCCGGAACTCGTATTTGCTAAAATCGAAGGCGCTCAATATCTCGAATTCAGTACCCTCTGTGTCAATGGAAAGATAGTCAATGGACCTGGGAGCATTGTATTTGTTTAGCATATCTTCGAGGGAAAGCGTGGTGACGCTGTAATTCGTTCCCCGTGTTCTCATTTGATAATGAATATCTGAGGACCTAAAAGCGTCAATCGTTGAATATTCGCCCTCGTCTGCCTCGTTGAACGTCAAGACAGAATTGGAGTCGCGCCAGACGCACTTCGATTCGATATGACAATTTCGATTGCCTTTTAAATCCTGTTGCCAGCGCGCAGCGGGTTCAGCGACAATTCCGCGCCAGCCGAATTCTTTCTCAAGAAGATAAGTATTGCTTAGGCTCACACCGTTTGCTGCTCCGAACTCAACAAAGTATCCAGCGGTCGCGAAGCCACGCTCGAGTAAAACGAATATGTCCTGGCCCAGCTGGGACTGTGAATTGCGCAAGGCACGCAAGAGGCCATCATCTTGCATGCCGAGGCGCACGTTTTGGGTGTATCGCTCCTTAAGAAGCATTTCCATCAAACTGCCGAGCTTGGCACTGCCCTCCAGGCTCTGAATGTAGCTGTATCTGGCAAGACGAAGGTCGAGTTTCTTCAACGCTTCCGTTGCGAGCTTTTTGAGAGCGAATTGCATTCAGTTCGCGCCTTTCATGGGGGGCACCTTAGCGATAGGTCCAGCGTCAAGGGGCAGGTCATACAGCACTTTTCTCGGGGAGTGAGGGCACGAATTGGGCTTCCAAATAACCCCGTGGTTGCAGGGAGTGATGCCAGTGGCTTGTCGCAGATGCTCAGCCCTCCGCTGCGCACACGAACGGTGCGGCCTCAGCCGCGACGCTAGATTTCATTCAATGTTTTTTGTATCGAATTACCGTCATTGTCGGGCTCCTGGATAGGTTAACGATCTTCGCCAAGGAAAATACGAACGAGGAAAGTGAGATGGTAGAGCTAGACTCTTAGAAACGTCCCATCGATTTGAAGCGCGTAGCCGGTTTCCGGTGCAACAAACACAGGTGCAACGCCCACCATTCGAAAGCCCAGTTGATAGATCAGGGTGATCATCTCGTCGATCAGCGGCTGACCGTTATATAACGGCACCAGGGAAAGCTCACACTCCAACGCTTGTACGTGAGGTATCAGGCGCCTAGCGCCCTTAAGCACCTCGGCTTCGTATCCTTGAGTATCGACCTTCAACCAGACTTTTTCCTCAGAGCTCAAACAGGGCGTTATACTGTCGTCAAGAGAACAAATAGAAATTGTCTCGTGCGATTCATATTCAGCTTCTGGCGCGTTTGCATAGCACGCTTGAAGCATCGGAAGCAACGAGCTCGAAACGCTATTCTTCGCCACATTGATTTGAGCGCTCCCTGCCTGAGCCCCGCACGCGCAATTGACTGTCTTCCACAGATCGTCACCAGCCGCAGCTCTCTCGAGGTCGCCAAATGCCTTGTGTAGCGGCTCGTAAGACCAGATCCTGCCTTTGTATCCGCCTCGCCGCAGATCGAATGCATAATCGCCGACATTTGCTCCCACATCCAGCACAAGATTTATCCCGAGCTGTTGCATCATTTTGAGTCTGTGGCGGGGGGCCGACCAAGAGAGTCTCTGAATCTCGTATCCAAATGTGTTTAAGAGAGAGTGAATCACTCGCTTCATTGAAGCTGCTGCCCTTTCTGAACGTGCTGCGTGGTTAGATCTTTTGACGTCATCTCTAAACGATTGAGTACGCAGAAGCATCCGACGCTGCGCCCGGGGAATTGCCGCTTCCCTTAGAGGCCCTCAGTGGGTGTCTGCGTATTTGCACCGCTCTTTACCAAAGGAAAAGAGTCAGGCAGCGCGCCTCTTGAGCGAATCAGGAAGCGGATCTGCAGGCGAAGATAAAGAGTGCACGACGCTGTCGCCATGCCAAACGCCGCTGATGCTTCGCCCACCGTAATGTGCTTGAACCAGAACGCGATGACCGTTAACACTGCGGCGTTGACAAAAAATTGAACGGCTGTCGAATAGACTGCTTCCCGCTCTTTCCCTAGCCCTATCAGCATGTAGTAGACGGATGACCCCAATAAACTTGCAAACGCGCCTACGAGCGCAATTCTAAATGTGTTGGGCAGTAGGGGATTAAAGCTTCGATGGAGCCATAGGTGAAGCAAGGGATTCATCCCGACAATTAACCCTATGAAGACTGGAAGCGCAAGGGCAGATGTTACCACAAGAGCCTTGCGGTCAATTGACCGGATGCGGTCACGTAAATCCGTCTTCCTTTTTACCCGGAGATTGCTCACCTCGGGGATCATTGGCCTGAAAGCACTATCGAAGATACTCTTTACTTTCAAGCTGCCCGTCAAACACATATCATTCACCGCGACCGCTTCGAGTCCCGCGTACCGTGAGAGCATCAACCTGGTAAATGGGAGAAACATCATGGTGCAGACGCTGCCGCCCAGCATCCACCCACCAGTGCTAAGCAGTTGCCCCGCCTTGCGACTGTTGATACGCGTGCGCGCAATGAGCGGAATTGGCATATTCCTTTGCACTTGTATAAAGGAAATCACTTGCGCAACAGCATAGCCTAAGAGTGTGCCAATCAACATACCATGCAGATCAAGACCCAGATAGAGCAGCAAAGCACAAAAGAGGATGATTAAGCCTTGCACAAGCGTTTCATTGTAGCTGGTGAGATCCATGCGCCCAAGCCCGCCCACGGAGCAATTGAATGTCGTAAAGAGTAATGCGAGGACGGATAGAACCGCGACATAGGGGAGCAAAGAGTATACGATTGCTGCATCATCACCACTAAGCTTGAACAAGGTGAGGATATAAGATCGCGATAGGATCACAGCACCGATAAAGGTGACGCCAACGGCAAGAATGATGCCACAACTGATATTGATATAGGTCTTAACGCCTTCCCAGTCTTCATGGCAATGATCCTCTGCTACCAACTTCATGAGCGCCCAGGGGATCCCGAGGTTTCCTAGTTGTGCGACCGCAACAACAGTGCTTAGGACGAGCCAGAGGCCATAGCGATGATATCCAAGGTAATGGAGATAGATTGGATAAGATATGACATTAAGGCAAGCTCCAATGAGGGCCATGATCGAGCCCGCCCCCATGTTCCTGTTAAACTGAGAGCCGCGAATTCTCGAGAATAAATGCGGGAGAGTGCCGGCCAGAAGCCGGTATTTGGTAACGTGCGAACGTTCCGACGCAAAGGTCATCCTGCGGCCTCGATGTTGCTCGTTACCACGCTCGCTTTCGGACACGACTTCCGAAATAAAACTCCCGTTTGGATCCACTACTGGCGAAAATACATGCGGTTTGAGAAAAGCAATTTCATCGCCCTTTGGCGCGGCAACTCCACTTCATGCGGAACGACCACAGACCCCCTCGTTATCCTGATCCTTCTGTCCCGGCTAAGCGCCTGCGAATCCAGGTCATTCCGGGCAAACCCCAATACCACCGTCGAGAATCTAATGCGCCCTCGATGATCTCTGTTAGCCCCCGCTTAGGCTCATCCTCAGGATCCATTGCTTCCCAAATCATCCCCACGAGAACCGCAATGCAGGCCACGACAAGAGACAGCAGGGCGCCTGACTCGACAATCAACCGCCGCGAAGGCCCGGACTTCCGCCCGGGGATCTCGGCAACGTCTAAAACGCGAACCGTTGGAAGCTCCGCCGCCTCCTCCACTTTAGCCGTTTCATACTGCTTTGTAAGGGCCTCCCACAGCGCTTCCTCAACGCGCATTTTGCGCTCCAGGTCGTAATAAGTAAGTCCCAAGGCAGGCAATTCATCAGCAGTAGGATAAAGAGACTTGGTTGCATCTGCGTTAGCGCCGGATCCTTGAGACAGCCCCCCCATCTTATTAAGTTGTTGCTCCAACTCTGCGTTATGCGCCTCTAGAGCGCGCACTCTAAGATTATCCTCCGAATAGGTTTGCCGTAGTGCTGCCAGTTGGCTACGTCCATCGATCAACTCGGCCTGCAGTCTGAACCCTTCATCCACCATCGATTTTGTCTGTGTGGAGATGTCGATTGCGCCGCTCTTGGTGGAAAACTGACTAAGTTGCTTAGCCGAGTCATCGAGTTGCTGCTTGACATCTTTTACCCGTTCCTCAAGAAAGATCCGTTCACGGCGAGCAGCAGATGTGGAATCGTCCGTTACGACACGGTCAAGTTCGTCTACGTACCCCCGCGCCATATTTGCAGCAAGTACAGGATTCCCGGCCGTAACGCTGATTGTTATGACTCCACTCTTTCGATCTTGCTCAATCTTTGTAGCATCTGCTAATGACTTGCGAGTGTCCTCGGTAAGGCGTGTTTGATAGTAATGGGCGAGATCGAAGCGATTGATCAAGCCGTCCTGGACGTTCCGGCTTTCCAGAATGCTAATGAATAAATCGCCGCGAGTCTCGAGTCCAAGCGCTTCACTGCCAAGGTCGGATACGGCGCTGTTGGGTGATAGCAAGCTCATTATGCTGGAGTACGGAGAAGTGTCGCCAGGAGGCATTAAAGTTGTTGTCGATGTATAGAAGGCCGGCAGGAAAAGAGCATAGAGCACTGAGACGAGAATGCCGGCGGTAAGAATGCCAACGACCATCCATCTCTTTACCCAGCATCTCCGCAGGAAACGAGCGATTTTTGAGCTTAGCGATTCGCCGGGTTCTTCGGCATCAGCGGATTCAACTTCATTTGGCTCGGGGGGAAGCCCCGAAGCTTGTGTTGCACTTTGAGAATCGTCCATTTGAAACTCACTCTCGGGGAAACTATGCGGTACCGGATTTGCCGAATACGAACTGTGTCGGCTTTTGCCCTGAAAATCTGACGAAGAGGCGTCTTGTCGTTTTGTTCACGCTTGCTGACTTTTGGGTAAATGCCGCCGCACCTGGCCGGACGGTTAAAGCTGATTGAGGAATGTCCTGAACTTTGTTAGTAAGCTCCCGCAATAGCAATGGGCAGGGCAGCCGCCGCCATGGCCTGCGCCACTGCTGCTATGTTCTGCCAGACCGTCGAGCCGCCGACAATCTTTTCGGGAACAAAGATCGTGTCGCCAGGCCGCATGCGGAGGTTCATAAAGTTATTGCTTACCCAGCTATCGCCGCGTGGCACAACTGACCCATCCGCGTGGAGCACGTAGATCTCTTTCTTGTAACCAGTAGGTGTCGCGCCTCCCGCCTTGCGCAGATACCAGTTAAGATCTCTCCCGGGCACGTAGCTTATTGCGGCCGGGTTATACACCTGGCCGCTAACCACGACGAAATTTGGCCGCTTGGGTATGAGCAAGGTGTCGCCCGCACGCAGTTCAATGTCCGCTGGTGTATTTTCCCATCTGCTGACGTCAGAAGAGATGTTGATGATCAGTCGGCCACTGGCGGGATGGCTGCGAAGGCTCGCGAGAATCTCCTGCCGCTGTGTCTCGAGAGATTGCTGCATATCTGTCGCTGTCTGCGCTCCCATCACTCCTGGTCTGACCGCGGGAGGTGTGTTCTCGACTTGTTGAATCATCTGCTGACGTGCTTCCTCGGCCAGTTGACGGACCTGTACTCGTTCCAGCACGGCAGCAGCAGGATAAGCACCCTCTCGAAAACCTCCCGCACGCTTCAACGCAGAGCTAAGGCGCTCTCCCGGTTCGATCGCGTAGCTACCAGCATGCTCAACCTCGCCGCTTATCGTCACCGATGAACCGATATCCTGCCAGCCGGCCAATTGCCGAATGCTAACGACATCTCCGGGCTTAAGTGTCACATCGGCGTTTTTGTCGCCATCCAGTGCTTTCTCCACTGCGACGATGCTATGGTTCACCAGTACCTTTTGGCCATCTTGCACTACATAGCTTGAAAGGCCTGCTTCATCCTGATAGGCGCTACGTGTGAATCCTCCCGCCATCCTCACCAAGCCGGCCACAGTCATGCCCTGAGACATAGGATATGTGCCGGGGCGAAGAACATTTCCCTCAATGGAAACCATGGGCGGATCGATCTCATAGCGACCAAAGATACGAATCAGATCGAACGGTTCGAGAAGAAACGAATCATTACCAATCAGGGCCTGGTGCAAATTAAAACTGATCGTCTCTGGCCGGAAGTCGGGCGGCAGAAGGCGAACGAGTTCCGCATGGTCAGCCGGCTCGGGCAATACGTCCTTGTACGAATGCAACAGGTCGTTAATCGTCATCCCGTCCTTGTACGGGTACGTGCCAGGCCGATAGACATGCCCTTCGAGGTAAACCGCGTCTTGGTTGTAGGGCAGAATCTGCGAAATGACAACGTCGTCTCCACCCTGCACCCGGAAGCCGGCCAGCTTTTCTGCCACCTCTGCCGAATTATTGGGGAGTTGCAGACTTAACATGGTGCGGCGCTCGTGGGCCACAATTCGCGCAACATTAATCTGTTTCAAGCTCGCTGTACTCAGGACTCCCCCCGCAAGATCGAGAACCTGATTCAGCGTTTTTTCGCCATTCAGTTCGTATATCGCGGGCCGATGCACCATTCCTTCCACCGAAACTTCCGGACCGGCCGGTGGAACCAGGAGAGTATCGCCAGGCAGAAGACGTTCAACATCTGAGCGGACACCCTTCAGCAGAAAATCGTAAAGGTCGATTTCACGAACCAGCTGAGTGCCACGATACTGCCGCAGGAGGCGCAGCGACCCGCGACTAGTTGGGCCGCCGGCGGCGTAAAGCGCGCTCAGCGGCGTGGACAAAGAGCTGACGTCATAAGCGCCGGGTCGCTGCACGTCTCCCACGACATATACACGCACCGTACGGAGCCGGCCCAGAGAGATTTCGACGTGTTCATTCTGAAACTGGGTGCTGAGGGCCTGTTGGATAGCACTCTGCGCCTGGGCGATCGTCAATCCGCTAATCATGATTGTGCCCGCTTCAGGGAGCTCAATCTGGCCTTGGCGGTCGATCATCCTTTCCAACCGGCTCGACTGGCCGCCCCACATATTTACGATCAGACTATCCCCTGGCCCAAGTACATAATCGGGACCGACGGGGAGATCCATCGGCAATTCGTTCGCATTCCCCGTGCCGAAAAGAAAAGCGTCGCTACCGAACCGCTGCAGCCCGCCTCCACCTGATGGGACCTTGGTGTAAAGATCCTGCAGAGACGGCATATTTCCATATGGACTTCGCTGCTGTATCTCTTGGGGTCCACCTTGATGGGTCTCGGCACCCGTTCCTACAGGCGTCACGCGCGCACCAGTCGCTTGAGGACGACTGCTCTGCGTCGGTGCTTGGCCATGGCCACTTTGGGGAGATGATGCTGTCGTGCCGCCACTCTGGGCTGGTGCTTCGGCCCCATTATTCGGGGCCGATGTCTGAGAGGGGCCCTCGGCGTTGCCACTCGGGGTCGCTCCCTCAGCACTACTCCCCGAGGAAGCTGGAGCTTGCGCGTCGCTGCTCGGGGCCGTTCCCTGGCCGCCACTACCTGCTGCAGATGGTGCTTGGGCCTCACTGTTCGGGGCTGTTCCCTCAGCACTACTACCCGAGGAAGCTGGTGCTTGCGCGTCACTGCCCTGGTCCGTTCCCTGGGCGCGACCACGCTGAACAGCCGTAATTCCACAAAACACTACTGCCAATCCAAAAGCAAACAGGAAGCTGCGGATGCGGGTCCAACGCGGCCTGGAATCAGACATTCTTCGAATGTAAAGCAATACGTTGCGCATTTCTTGACCTTTTGACGCGTGGGTTTGTCGTTTCATGTTGATCGCTTAGAGCCCGCAGTCTCATACGGGCTCAATGACTCACTCCTGGTAGAGATTTCATCGCAACGTGAGTACTCTGACAGCACACAAGGCGTGCCAGCGCCCTCACCAACTTCTCAGTCAACGAGAAGGACAGCGAAGCACTCAGACGGTGTAGCTCGCTTTGCTACTGGAAACACCGTGGTAGCAGCTCGCAGTGGCCGGCTGAAAGCAGGCCGCGCAACCGGAAACCGTTCCGAGGGACCGGCTTCCTGCATCCTGTCTATTCGCTTGTTGCCAATTCATGGAGCCGGGTTGATCTTGGGCGATCTCGTTCACGATACGCCTTCGGCCTTGAACGTTGTGATTTTCGCCTCTAACTGCTCTACCTTCTTCTCCAGACTCTTCATCTCAGCTCGGAATTTTTCGAGATGACGTCCAAATGGAACTTCTCGATTCACATCTCCCAGAACAGAGTGCATCGCTTCGCGCGTGAGGTGCGACACGCTGCGTGCTCCGGTCAGGGAGCAGACGCGCCTGAGAGTCAAGTGCTCCTCTTCGGAAAGACGGACGCTTATCGTGCGTGACCGCGGCTTCAGAACTGTCATCATTGACCCCCGAGCCTGGTTTGAGATGCAGAATGATCTCGTTTCCTCGCAGGAGCCTTTGAATGGCGAGGGAGGGAACGAGAGCACTTGGGCGTTACCTGAATAGTCGAGATTCAGCTTGGATTTGGCATAGGCTCCGCCCCTCTGAGTCCCAGTTTTTCGGCGAAAACTCGCGTTAGGTAGATACGCTTATCCGAATCGTGGGGACACACTCTGCCTTACCGTTGACAATAGGGCCACAACGCCCTGTTCGCATCGAGCCGAAGTCTAGAACAATCTAAAAATAGCATGGTTGGGGGTCAGCGACGCAAGAGAGGGTGTCCCTCGGCCAGTTGGAAACTATGAACGGCGGATACGTCGATGTTACGCCACTGACAGCCGGGCGGCGGACGGCTCCACCATCATCGCTCGACTCGCGTTCCTTTACATCCTGTCTGGCCAAGGGCGGCCAGTTGCACGCTTGTTGGGACGATAGCCATAGGAGTCAGGATGGAAAGTGGCTCCACCAACGGCTCCAGGACTATCTTCGCCACCGCTTGCGCCACGCGATCCGCGACCGTGGGTATCCCGAGAGGACGTACCTTACCGTCTCCCCTGGGTATCTCTACGAGTCGCGCCGGCGGCGGAAAGTAACTCCCCGACCACATCCGGTTTCAGATCTTATCGAGATTCCCCTTCAGATCCTTCTCGAACATCAACAGAGACTCGCCGTCCACCCCGGCGGCACCACGGTTGGCCTTCACCAATTGCCACGCCCGCAGGACAAGTTGTTTGGAAATACTGTATGGCTTTGCCTCAGGCACGCACTCCTCCCCTTGCGGGTTGATCCATTCCTGAGACCGGCCGGGCCGGCCCCTTCGCTCCACCCAAGTTAGCGGGCTTCATCACTACCACGAGCCGATCCGCCCCTGCGCTCCGCGTATGGATTTCAACCCTCATGGGGGCCTCCCACTAGAGCTCCTCCCTTGGCATCGAAGCGCCAGGTTCCCATGTTCCGCATGAAAGCCTGCACCAGGCTCGCGCCGCCTATTTGCCGGTCACCGTCCAGCCCGTAAACCGGCTCCTGCTGGATTTCATCCCAGGCTGCCAAATCGACCTGGTTTCGATGACGGTTCAGTCTCCTTCGACAGAGCATCCGCGGTTCACTTCCGTTCGCCATCCTGGCACTTACCTGACGAGTTATGCTCGCCGTTTCCCGGTCCGTTCACCACCTGGGAGCTAATCCCCACGCAGCACCGCGCAGTTTGAGGGCTGATCCTGTAAACCGCCCCCGGAGGGCCTACCTCTATCTTCCATGCAGCAAGGCTGCCGCATTCGGTCTACATTCCTACCTCCTGCTTCTGCCGTCATGGCACACTTTGGCGAGGGACAGGCCAGCTTCTAGAAACAAGACGGCATTTTTGTCTTAGCACGGCAGAGCAGTTGACTTATACCGACAGAGGATTATAATTGTAACTGTATGATTCCTAGCAACTTATGGACGCTCTTCTGGGACACGAACCTTGACACCTTTACGCCTGAGGCTTATCCCGACTACACCATCTTCCGGGTTTTGGAGCTGGGCGACGAGGCGGCTGTGGCGTGGCTGCGACGAACATTCTCCGAAGCGGAAATCCGCCGGGTGCTTTCTACTGAACGCCGTTTCTCCGCGAAATCCGCCAACTTCTGGGCGCTCGTGTACGGGCTTCCATCCCGCGAGGTTGCGGCGCTCAACGGCAGCCGCTAACTACCATAAATTCACCCAAGGACATTGCCATGACCAATCAGGAACACGGGACGTGGCGCCGCAAGGTGATCACCGCCTCAACCGAAACAACGCTTGGCATCCTCCGGGATGCGCACCTCTTGGACGACTTCTACCTCGCCGGCGGAACGGGGCTTGCGCTGCAGTTCGGCCATCGGCTCTCCCTCGATCTGGACTTTTTCTCAAAGGAACAGTTCGCTGAAGAAATGTTCCTCCAGTGTGTGCAAGCACTTGATGGGTTCACGCTATCAGCGAAAGCCCCGTACACCATCCACGCCACCGTCCAGGGAACGAAGGTTAGTTTTCTCGGCTATGCCTACCCGGTGCTGTTCCCACAGAACCGGTTTCTCGGCGTTGCCATTGCTGATCCGCGCGACATTGCTTGCATGAAAGTGAGCGCTATCGCGAGCCGTGGCACCAGGCGCGATTTCGTAGATCTCTACTTTTGTGCCGAGCGCTTCGGCCTTAAGGAAATTCTGCGGCTTTTCGGTCGGAAATACGCCCAAACGCACTACAGTAAGATTCATATCCTTAAGTCGCTGACCTTTTTCGGCGATGCTGAAAGGGACCCTATGCCCAACATGCTGGAAATGCTTGATTGGAAGAGAGTGAAGCAGTTTTTCTCGAGCGAGGCCCCTAACTTGCTGTAACAACGCACTCTTTGAATCTCGCTTCCGTTTGCGAATTGCCCGCAATTCAGCCATCACTCCTCGAAGGCTGATTTCTTATCGGAATTCTGGCTCCTACAGCATTGCGTGAAGCCGACGGTGCGAACGATGCACAATGAATGACGGGCCGTTCGCCCTTTTCAAGCACGGATTATTAACACAACCGAAAGAGCAATTGCGCAGTGTGTTAACGCTCATCTGAAAACGTAGTTTTTGGGACTTCCGCCGGCGGCGTAGTGATCGCTTGGCGGAGCTTGAGGCGAAGGTAGTCGAGATCGCCTTCTGGCTCGGGGTGTTCACAGAACTCATCGATGACGGGGCGGAAGTATGCAAGTGGGCTACTTCGCTGAATTGATGTCGACCAACGAAGAGGTCAGCGAGAGTATCCGGCCGCTGCTCAGGTTCTGCCGGGAACACATCGACCGATCGATCAGGCGGGACACAGCTCTGCTTCGATCGCTGGAACGGGATCCGCTGCTGAGCGACAGGCTTAGGCAGTGTCTGACGAATCCGAGTAAGCACTTTTTTAGCAGCAAGATTGAGGTTAGAAGAGAAGAGGCGACAGTTCAGCGGCGCATGATGGATGACGCCTCGCAGGCATGAGCTGAGTGATGGGCATTGGGAGTTAGTGTGCGAAGTGCTCCCGCGCAATGGGCAGCGCGGCGGGCAGTGGCGGCCGCATCGCGAGTTGTTGAACGCGATGTTCTGGAAGCTGAACACGGGGGCAAGCTGGCGCGATCTTCCAGAGCGTTATGGTCCTTGGCAGAGCGTCTACGACCGTTTTCGACGCTGGCAGAGGGACGGAACATTTCAACGGCTGCTGGATCGGCTTCAGCTGCGCATGGATGAGTTGGGCCGGATCGACTGGGATACAGGGTGCGCAGATGGCAGCAACATCCGCGCCGCCCGCCCCGCAGCAGGGGCCAAAAAGGGGGCTCGGAAACAGCCCTCGGGCGCTCCCGCGGGGGCTGGGGATCGAAGATCCATCTGCTGACAGACGGGCATGGCCTGCCGTTGGCGGTGGTGCTCAGCGGCGGCAATCGTCATGAGTCCTGTTACCTGGAAGAGTTGGTCTTGGCTGGTTATCGCGGTCGCTGGCCGCTCTGGCTGCTGGGCGATCGCGGCTACAGCGCTCCACGGATACGCCTGTGGCTGGAGCAGCACGGTATCCGGCCTGTGGTTCCCTATCGCAAAGACGAACTCAAACAACGGCCCAATCTGCCCCAACTGGATCGCGAACGCTACCGGATGCGCAATGTCATCGAACGAACCATCGGGAGACTCAAACAATGCCGCTCCATCGCCACACGCTTCAAAAAGCTCGCCGTCTCGTTCCTGGCCATGATCAGGCTTGCCTTCGTCCAACTCTACCTGCGTACCATCGATTCGTCAGACACTGCCTAGTCCGTCTTTTTCATTAGGCTGCCGAGCGTTCCCGGCCCGGGCGGGTCAGCTCTTTCTTTTGTTATTTATCGAGGGAGGGAAATTACACATGAGAGCATGGGCACGTCAGTAATCCGCTCGATCAGGGCTCAATTCTTGCCGGTTTCTCGTTTTTTTGCGGTAGTGAGTTCCCGTTCATCCCAGAGCTTGGAGAAAGTAGTTTCCAAATAGTTGGTGAGTGACCGCCGCTCCTTTCCGGCTTCTTCGATCAGCCTTCTTTTGAATTCAGCGGAAACTCGGAAGTTTAAAGTCTCCTTCTTTTTCATGAGATTCAGTAAAAGCCTCGGCGCGATGCTACCGAAGACCCCGACGAATGGTCAAGCGGCTGCCTCTTTTCTGCTTGACAATGCGTAATGCATAGTGCATTATATATGCATTACAGATCCCGCCGGAGGCATCACTTGACAGCTTCCACAGAGTACTTATTCCGCCGTAACCGAAGACTTGCGCGCCAGAGGTGGGGGCCAGCAATCAACCGCGATCTCCTAGAAACCCTGAAGTCTTTTTCCAAAGATTTCTCCTTTTCCATCTCCTCTGGGGACCTGCTATTGCTGGACAAGCGCTGGTACGTGACCCATGTCGGCCTCATAAGGCTCGCTCGCCGCAACCGGTGCCATGGAATCCTAGCTGAGCCCGCACAAGAGTTTTGTGATCCCAAAGAGGGGCGTTGGGCTTTTCGGGCCACAGTCTACAAGTCTAGGACCTGCCGCGGTTTCGTTGGATATGGCGACGCCGCCCCCTCCAACGTTTCCTCGCTGGTCCGCGGCGCCGAAATGCGGATCGCCGAAACCCGTGCGGTCAATCGCGCCCTGCGCAAGGCCTACGGCATCGGCATCTGCTCCGTCGAGGAAATCGGAACGATTCCGAATCCGGCTGAGAAGCTTTTTCCACAAAACGCCAATGGGAACGGGAATGGCACTGGCCCCAAGGTCCGCGACCGTCTGTGCCAGATCATCCGCCAGCACAAGCTCGACCCCGAACTGGTCAAGGCCTACGCCGTCGACTTCTGCGGCACCAAGACGCTCCGAGAGGCGAGCCGAGAACAGGTTGAGAACTTCGTCCAGCAGCTGGCCGGCTGGGCCGCGAAGGACCGCAATGCCCTGCTCTTTCAGCTCAACAGCTACTCGCAACCGAAGCAGGAGGGGGCCGCATGAAGCGCCAAGTCCCAGGCCTCGCCGAAACGGCCCGCGATTCTCGTCCGGAGATTCCCGACGGCGTCTTCCTGGTTCAGGTCGACGGCGCCCAGTTCCGCTGGCATGCCCATAAACCGTTCTACGTCCTCCGACTCTCCGTCATCGAGCCCCGCACTCTGGCCGGTCAGTCCATTGTCGGCCGGCTCTACTGTACCCAGAAGGCGATGTGGAAGCTGGGCTGGTTCCTGCGGGATTTTCTCTATGACCCGGAACTGCTGGCCCACGAACAGGTCGATGAGAAGGCTTTGCCGGGACTCCGCGGCGTTGTCAAGATCAGCCATACCGTGATCAACGGCATTTCGCTGGTCAACCTCGACGGCTTCGCCCCAGCCAGCCAGTGGGAAGAATTATCCGCAGCTCCGGTATCGACTGTTTCTCGCTCCAATAATGCGGAGGCGTCCTGATGACCTATTCCTACACCCAGATCAGCCAGTATCTGAGCTGTCCGCGCCGTTACCGGCACCGCTACCTCGACGGATGGCAAGAGAAAGACACGCGCGCCGCCATGCTCTTTGGTCGAGCCTTCGAACAGGCCGTTGCCGCCCTGTTTCGCCGTGAAGACCCGGCGGCTGTGTTGTCGGAGCAGTGGAGCCTGTCGAAGGACATGGGCCTGACCTACTCCGGCAACGACAACTGGGACCGGATGCTGCAACAAGGCGTCCAGTTGCTGGAGCGCTTCGCTCAGGACGGCCGCGTTCGGATTCGGCGCCCTCGCTCAAGCCAGCAGATTCAGTTCAATCGAATGCTCGGTTCTGGCAACCATTTCGCCTCCTACGTCGATGCCATTGGTGAGCTGGACGGCACGCCCTGCGTTCTGGAATGGAAGACCAGCTCCGCGCGATATCCAGAAGAACCGGCCGGCATTGCCGCACTGGATCCGCAACTGGTCTGCTATTCGTGGATGACCGGCATCGACGAAGTCGCCCAGGTTGTTTTCGTGCGCAAGCGGCTGGTCGAAGTTCAGTACCTGCGGGCCACCATTTCTGAGGAACAGCGGCAGGAGTTCGCAACCCTGGTCGATGACACCGTGCGACGGATCGAGTCCGGGCTGTTCCTGCCGCATAGCGGCATCCGCTTTCCACAAAATCCGTGCACCACATGCCCCTTTATCGGGCTCTGCCTCGATCAGTCCGACTTGGTCGAAACTGCACTGGTGCGCAAGCCCGGAGTGGACCTTGGTCTGTTTGACGAACTTTCGTTTTAGGCCGATGCCGATGCCGCCCAAGCTCAATCGCAAGCGGGCTCTCTTTGTTCTGACCAAGATCGACGAGATCCTGGCGTGGGAAAAGCAGAGAGAACAGGAGCGCGACACGCGCTTTGTCGATCTGGGCAGGTATTTGTGCGAGGTGCGGGCGGGTCAGTACTGGCGGCTCCAGAACTTAAAGTCGTTCGATGAATTTCTGCAAAGACGTTTTCCCGATTCGCGCCGTACCGCCTACTATCTGATGTCCATTCACGAACACTTGCCGCCCCAGATCCGGCGGGAGTTGAAACAGGTGGGCTGGACCAAAGCGGCGGAGTTGACCAAGGTCGCGCGTTCCGACGGGAAGGATTTCGATTGTGCAGCATGGATGCACAAAGCCCGCTCCTTACCTCGGGATCAGTTCAAACGGGAAGTGGACCAACACCTCACCGGCAAGGACACCGAACCGACCGAGATCATCTACTTCAAGTTCTACCGGAGCCAGATTCCGGTGATCGAGCAGGCCATTGAGACGGCAGCCCTGATGCTGGGCACAGACAAATCCCGCGGCTATTGTCTGGAGATGATCTGCGCGGATTTCCTGGCGGGAGCCAACCTGGACAGCGGACAACCGAACGTGCTCTTGTACTCGATCGCACGGTTTTTCCAGTTCCTGCCCGGCGAACAGCGGCGGGAGTTTGTCGAGCAGATCACCGAGAAAGCGTCATGAACCGGATTCCGGTCAAGAGTCCTCGCCTACGCCTCGCTCCCAAATGGTACGCAAACCTGCGGCAGGAGGTGTTACGCCGAGACGGATGGAGGTGCCAGAGCTGCGGCGCGCTGTCGCATCTCGAGGTTCACCACAGGGAATTGCGCAGCCAGTCCGGGGATGACGCAGAGCAAAACCTCATTACGCTTTGCACTCGATGCCACGCAATCGTGCATCGGGGAACGGATTGAAGACTGCTTTCTGACCGGACCCGGTACCCCGAGTTTTTCCAACCAGAATTGCTCTACCGCCGCTGCGTGTCCTCCGCTTGGCTGCAAGCTGGCGGAAGTAGTCACTTCCCCGCTTGGCGGTCTGGGAGCCGCCCTTACGCCCCAAGAGAACCGCTGCTGACAGCTTCGCCTGTCCGAGTAGATTATCCGTCAAGGCCAAGGCAGACCGCAGCAACTCCCGGCATCGGACGGCACGACCCTCCGGCAGATCGGTCGTGGCTAGGATCAAGTCTACCCCCATAAGCAGATTCTTGTTTGTAGCTTGCTGTTGAATTCAGAACAGGCCAGCGGTAATCTCCAGCCACTTGGAGAATCGAAGGCGGCAATTATGGTTAGGGCTGGCCGGAAAATCGAGAATTCAGCAACGGAAGTAAAGCAAATGCCCGATCAAAAAGTATCCCATCATCAAGCGGACAAACCCGTGGTGCCCACCGGCAGCCAGGTTTTCTCCGATGGCTCGGCCGTGGAGCTGCTCCAGGTTCCAAATGGCGAACTGAAGCTTCTGAGCTGGGACGGGAAGTCCGCGAAAACGGCGGGGCAGTTTGTGCGGGGTGATAAAACCTTCGTCCCGCTGCGCGTAGATCCGGCAATCCTCCGCGCGCTGCGGCTTCCGAGCCGTATCGCGCAATACAGGTCCACGCGCCAGCTCTTCACCAAAATCTCCGGCTTGATCGCGCAGGCCACCCAGGCGGGTGGCGGCGTCGTGCTACCACTGACGTTTTCTGTGTTCGCGACGTGGCTGGCCGACAGCCTGCCCGTAGCGCCGTTCGTGTGGATCGTGACGCCGCCCACGACAACCGCGGCGCCCCTGGCACAGCTGCTGGGCTTGCTCTGCCGCCGTGCCTTCGTCGTAAGCGACATCTCGTCGGCGAGCTTTCACTCGCTCCCGATGGATCTGCGGCCCACACTGCTCACAGAGATTTTCCAGCCTACGCGTCGCGTGCTGAATCTGTTACGCGCATCGACTCGGCACGGCGCATTCGTTGCCGCTGGAGGTAAAACCATGGATGCCTTCTGCGCAAAAATTGTGTTCGCACCGGAACCGCTGCGCGACCCTGCCAGTGCCGGTTTTCCGCTCGAGCTCGTGCTCCCTCCCACGCGCGAATATGTGCCTCCGATCAGCGCGTCGGAGGCCGAGCGCATCGCCATGGAATATCAGGCGAAACTGCTGCGGTACCGGCTTTTGAATCGGGCCAAAGTACGCGCCCCAGCATTTGAAATGAACCAGTTCACGGTACCCATGCAGGAACTCGCATACAGCCTCGCCGCGTCGATCGCGGATGACGACGAGCTGCAATCCGAGATCGTGCCGTTCTTGAAACCGCTGGACCGCGAAATCCGCGTTGATCGCGAATCGCTGCTGCAGGCGATCGTCCTGGAGGTTCTACTCGCCCGATGCCATAGCACCATCGGCAAGGATTTTCCCGTCACGGAAATGACCGGGGACGTAAACACCGTCCTCCGCGGTCGAGGAGACATGCGCGAAGTTTCCCCAGAGACGGTCGGTTGGACATTGCGGAGCATGGGTTTTCATACGGAGCCCATTACCGGCGGGAACAAGGGGTTGTCGCCTCCCAACGAGGTGTGCGAAAAGATCCACAATCTGGCTGCAGACTATGGAGTCCGCACGCTCCGCGAACCTCCCGAGAAACTGAAATGCCCGCGTTGCAAGGCGCTGGCGCTGCCGCAGAATGCATCGCCGCATACTGGGGGCAGTTCGTGAATCGAACAGGAGGGGTTTCGGATTTTGTTGGGGTAGCGATATTCCGGAGTTGAGGTTGTTGAGGAGTTGAGGTTTTTTCGTTCCGAGGTGCTCATGAAGAATCCGATTTGTGCAGCTTCTTACGAACGGGCGGTCAAGTTGATGGCCGCCGATTGTTACATCAATCATCTGGACGCTCTTCCCCACCAGTCGGCCGCGATGTGCGAGCCATTCCGGGTTGAGCTACCACCTGGGTTCACCGGAAGTCGAGTTTTTGTGCGCGGTCGACTCGATCCGATCTACGTAATCCCGGCTCGTTTCGTCACCGAGCGACCATCAGGAATGGTCGTCAGCGACTGGGGTCTCGAGCTGCCGTGGCCGGACTCCTCCATCATTTGGGACCACTTACCGTGGGACGTCATTCCGCCGAAGTACCACAACGAGTACGGGAGCCTTTTCGAATCGGAACTGATGGACGTGCTGAATGAGCATCACCGGATAAGGTGCGGCCAGCCGGTCGACGGACTCCTTTGCGCAACTTCATTTCGGCCGATTGAAGAATCCTGCCACAGCGTTATATCAGCAAAACTCAGCTGCACGGACGATCTAGGAAACACGGTATCGCGTGGTATCGACTTTAATATAGAAAGACTTAGTCGCTCAAGCACCAACCGGCTTCCAGTTGGACGAGCTGATGGGCTACTTCGCAGACATCTTGTCGATTCCCGGCGCTGGCAGCGTCTCGAGCCGGAGATCCAAAAAATGATGTTAGACGAGCAGGTCCAGGCGCAGATGCAGTCGGGGTTGGATGCGCTCTAGAAACAAGCAAATCCGACTGGGGCGGCAGCGCTAACCCGGCAAGTCCTGGCTCTGAATCCGGATCACTCCGGGGCGACGCTGCAACTCGCCATGGCGCGGGAAACCGGAGGAGGCGCTGCCGGGCGCGATTGCGGATCCCCTGTTCTAGCGCAGACGAAGCACTCGGTGCCTGCGCAGGCGAAGCCGGCACACAAGAAGCGAGAAGGAAGAAAAGCGAGGGAGCCTTAAGTTGCATGGCATTGTCTCAGGCGTGCGGCCGCCGGCGCCGTAATTGAGGAGTGAAACAGATTTCGGCCTGAAAAGTAGAGTTCTCCATGTCGCGCTGTCAAGCAGTCACGAAGGCCCCACCCGTGCTTTCTCCTCGGGCACCCTCGCGCTCCCATCGCGCCATCAAATCTCACCCCGTTGCCTCGTGGTAGAGCTATACTTTTGGAGTCCGCTGAGGACGATTGCAGCGCGAGCTTAATTCGATTCGCCGCCTCCCCCTTGTAGAACGAATTTTCGTTGAAACCCTTGCGCCTCGACAACCGTCGATAAAACGCAAGGGAACAAGCCTCGACGCATACCTTTGCTTGCGGCGTTGGTTGAGCCACTTCCTGAAAAAGGCGGTGTTTCATCTGGCGTGAACTGGAGCGATTCTTAAGGCCGCCTGGTTGGATGACCGCGAGACGCGTGGTCCTTCCCTGTTGAGGTTGCCACGCTCGGTTTTTGGGGGTCCGTGGATGCTTCCGCGGAAATGGGGAAACAACCCCGCTTGCAATTCGCAATGGGAGCTCGTATGAAAGCGTACGTCGCCGGATTTTCTGCCTTGGCCTTCGTGCTCGCTGGGTCGCTGGCAGCCGCTCAAACCGAGCGAGCTTTGTTGATCGGCATCAACACTTATCAACCCGCGGGAACCACGGCGGATCATCCTGCCGGCTGTATCTACGGCCGCTGCGAGCTGGGAACCTTCCAAAATCTCGACGGCTCGGTCAACGACGCGCAGGCCATGGCCGACCTCCTGACCAGTCCCAAGTTCGGTTTCCCGGCCGGCAACGTTGTTCTGCTCACCAATCCTGCTCCACCCCATTCGAGTCCGGGAGTGGTCCTCCTTCCCGCCGAACAGACCACGCATGACGGCATTCTTGCCGCCATGCAGAAATATCTCGTGGATGTTCCGCAAAAGGGCGACACCGTTGTCTTTTACGACGCCAGCCACGGCTCGCTTCGAGTCAACAGTAAGGGCAACAAACTTACCGTGCTGGTCGGCGGCCAGTATGTCCACGCCGACAGCACAATGGTTCCCTCAGACGCCTACAAGGGCGGCTACGACGTCCGCGACCGCGAAATGACGCGCATCTTCAATGCGGCTCTCGACAAGGGCGTCCACCTCACCGTCATCTTTGACAGTTGCCACTCCGGCGGTATCAGCCGCGGCATCGGCCCGGTTTACCGCGAGCGCGCTCTGGCCTTTGATCCGCGCGACATCAATGAAGCTCCGGACACTCTGCCCAACGGCCAGCCACGCCCCGCGCCAACCCAGCGCACTGACAATTCCGCGCTGGTCTTTTCCGCCGCACAACAGGATCAGACCGCCAAGGAAATGCCGGCCGGCACCGAGCCGCACGGCGCGTTCACTGCCGCGCTACTTCAGGCTCTGCAGGCATTGCCGGCCGACACGCCCGCTTCCGTCATTTACGAGCGCGTAAAGGCCGTCCTCGAGGGCAGCAATGTGCCCGATCAGGAGCCTGACCTCGACGCTACGGCCGCGCGGCGCGAGCAACCGCTCTTCGGTGGCGCCGCCGCAAAGTCTGACAAGGTGCGCGCTGCCGCGCTCGGCACAAATGATGACGGCTCTGTCTCGCTCGACATCGGCCGCGCTTCCGGTCTCGGCGTCGGCAGCGAATTCACCGCTGCCATCGCTAACAGCGCTGGCAAAAGCGTTCTGCTTCGCATCACCGGCCTGGATGGCCTCGCCCGCTCCTCGGCTGAAATCGTGAGCCCAGCGGGAGCGAAGGTTGCTCCCGGAGACCTTTTCGAGCTGAGCAAATGGATCCCCGCCGATAACCCGCCATTGCTTGTCTGGCTTTGGCCTTCCAATCTCACAGAGGACCAGATCGACGCGGCCGCCGCGCAGGTGCAGGCCTCCGAAGCTGCCTTGGTCTCCGATCCTGCCGAGCAGCAGTGGACCCACGTCCTCAGTTGGGACGGCGCGAATTGGACGCTGCAGCAGGCCGGCTCGGCCACTTCGATCAACCTCGGCGCGCCACTCACTGCCGATGCAGTCAAGAAGAACCTTCCCCCCGGCGCTAAGCTCTGGGTCAATCTTCCGCCTTCGCAGGAGCTGGCCGCCAAGGTCAAGCCCGCAAGCAGCGACAGCGCTGTTCAAGCCGCAAGCAGTATGTCTGTCGCCCACTACGCGCTCACCGGTGTCGTCACCGCCAATGGTCCCGCTTACGCGTGGTATCACAAGAGCGAGCTGGCGGCTGGACCGCCCTCGCCCAACGCGGCCCCGCACAGCCCCGGCTGCTCGGCCACCTCGCAGTACCCCGTGCGCACCGACTGGGTGCCGGTCGCCAGTGCTTCCGCCATCGATGCCGCTGGTGACAAGCTGAACCACTACTCATCGTTGCTTGCCAAGGTCCACGGCTGGCTCGAACTGGCCAACAGCCCCGCGGACGCGTCCAGCGACGAATATTATTCACTGGCCCTGCTTCCCTCCAACGCCACCTCACCGCTTCCGGCCAATCAGACCACGCACCAGGGCGATCAGCTCAAGATGGCCCTCGCCTCCCAAGACCGCATCATCGACCACCGCTGGGTCTATGTGCTCGACATCGATTGCCACGGTCAGGGCACCGTTCTTTACCCGCGCGACTACTCTGAGAATCAGTTTCCCAACGATTCCGAAAATGGTCGCCAGTTCGTTCTGCCCGGCGCGCCTGTCCTGCGCATTGGTCCGCCTTATGGCGTGGATACGCTCATCATGTTGAGCACCGAGCAGCCGCTCGCCGACCCATACGTGCTGAACTTTGAAGGCGTCGCCTCGCGCGGCACGCGCGGAGTCGCGTCGCCCTTGGAAAAACTTTTGAACCAAACCAGTGGAGGAACGCGCGGATTTTCCGGCGAGGTTCCCACGAATTGGGGCATTGGACTGATGACTGTTCACAGTGCTCCCAGTGCTGCGCCAAATTAAACTCCATTTTGAGCTTTATTTCGTCATGGGTTGATTTCATGAATCGGGTTGAGGAGCACATCGAAGACCAGAAGCTGAGGGCATCAAAAGGTGAAGACGGCAGCCTGCATCTGCGGGTATGCTGATTGTGCAATGCGCTGCCGGTTCGGGGCCGGTAGCGCTGTAAAAACGGTTAATCGACGGGGGTCAAGATGAGCCGTTCGGCAAAAATCGTTCTACTATTTTCCTGCGGCATCGGGATGCTCACAACGGCGCCCGCCAGCGCGCAAGGTTTTGGCGCCAACAAGGAAAAAGTCACGCTCCACCGCAAATTGCCCGCCGTGGTGCATCTGCCGGGAGACACCATCAAGGTCGTCATCAACTCCTCCGACGCCGAAGAAGATGGCGCTCTTCCCTACGATTTCCAGGCCCTGCTTGAAACCGAGCTGCTCAAGGACGATCCCAACCTTCGCGAAGACGACAATCCCGCCGCGGAAATCATTTGCGAGATCACCGAATACTCGCACCCCGACCCCGAATACACCAATAAGCTGGCGCCGGCCGCGGCCCTTGGCGGGTCCCAGATCGCTTCGATCGCCAAGGCAGGCATCGTTGAACGCATCACCGGGAAACTCAACGTTTCCTTCCAGACCAAAGATGCGAACGGCCATACCCTTATCTCCGACAACGTTGAATCCACTTACGACCGGGAGTTCGACAGCGCGGGGAACTCAACCGCGCACGGCGTGTTCGGTCAGGTGGCGGGCAGCCTTTCGCATGCGAAGGGCGGGCAGAAGAGCGAGGATGGCCCTCCCACGCCCGCTGAGTTGAGATCGCGCTTGATTATCGACGCCGTGCAGCAGATTGCCGAGCATGTCGTCAACTCCGATGAATCGATTGATGTCCTCCTCGCGCGCAAAGACGGCCCACTTGAGGAAGGTGACAAGGACGCCGAGACGGGACTCTGGGAACGCGCTCTGGAGACCTATGAAACTGCGCCGCCGTTTCCCAAACCCGACGAAGACGCTTACCGGCTCTACAACATTGGCGTGGCCTACGAGGCGCTTGCCTATGAAGCCGACGATGAGAAGGCGGCCATGAAATACCTCGACCAGGCTGCCATCAACTATGGCAAAGCGATTGATGCCAAGCCCACCGAGAAGTATTTCGTCGAACCGCAGAAGCGCATCGAGACCGCGATCGCGCACTACAAAGAACTTGATCTGGAAAAACAGCGTGACGCGGAGAAAGCCAAGTCCGCGGCTGTCGACGCCGAGAATTCCAAGGCTCAGGGCTTGACCAATGCTCAGGTCATCACCATGATCAAGTCCGGCATGGACGACGCCACCATCATTCAGGCCATTCGCGGCGCCAGTGCGGTCAACTTCGATCTCACGCCGGCCGGTCAGAAAGCCCTCGCCACGGGCGGTGTCAGCGTCCACCTCCTCGCCGAGATGAAGGTCCAGGCAGCAAAGAAGCCGCCTGCAGTTGTGCACAAGGGGCTGAACAACACGCAAATCATCGCCATGGTCAAATCCGGCATGGATGAGGAAACCATCATCCAGGCCATCCATGGAGCAAACGCCATCGACTTCGACCTCAGCCCCGCGGGCCAGCAGGCTCTCACCAGTGGCGGCGTCAGCGCCCGCGTCCTGGCGGCAATGAAGGCTCGATCCACGAAGAGTCCGGGGTCAAACACAGGGCACGTAGCCGAAAAATGAATTCTCGCACTCGATCCGAACTTGCCATCCTGTCGTTGCTGGCCGCAACGCTCGTCGCATCTCCCCGCGCGCGCGCTCAGGGAATTCGCTGCGGCGCAGGACAGGACCTCATCGTTCAGGCGCTGGAACGCATTACGCCGCAAAGCGGCAACGATGCATTTGAAGACGCGCTGCAACTGCTCAAGTCCGCCGTCGCTGAATGTCCTGAACTGGGCGACGCTTGGTACTACCGCAGTCTTGTCGAAAAACGTCTTGGCCACGATTCTCTTGCCAACTATGCCATGGACAAGGCGCGCTTCAACGGCTCTGATGCGCTCGATCAGAATCTGAATCCGCTCGTCCTTTCCACTCCGGCCTCGCGCGGCATCGAAGCAGAGGGCGTCGAAACTCCGGTTCCGGCCGCCCCGCCCGTGAAGCCCGGTCCCGTGCAGCAGAAGTGGGCGCTCGTCATCGGCATCGGTCACTTTACTGATACGACGATTCCTCAGCTCAACTACACCGGCGCCGATGCCACTGCCTTTGCCACCGCGCTCAAAGACCCCTCCATCGGCGGTTTTCCCGCGGACAACGTTCACGTCCTCACCGATGATCAGGCCACCACAAAGAACATCAAGGAACAGCTCAACTGGATTGCGCGCCACGCCGAGCCTAATGATCTCGTCGTGATTTACGTCGCCACACACGGCACGCCGCGAACCACTGACACCGCGGGCGGCGCAAACTACCTCATCACCTACGACACCGAAGTTTACTCCGGCGGAAAACTCGACGAGGATGCGCTTTACGCCACGGCGTATCCCATGGTCGAGCTTGCCAATGCCGTCTCTACTCGCATGAAAGCCCTCCGCACCGCCGTCTTTCTCGACACGTGCTACAGTGGTGGCGCCGCCGGCGATAACGGAACGCAACCCCCCGCTGCGCTCGCCAACACAGCGCCCTCTGGCGCAATGCTGGCGCACATGACCGGCGGAACGGGTCGCATCGTGATGGCCGCCAGCGAGGTCAATGAGGAGTCGCTCGAAAGCAGCCAGCTCCACCACGGCTACTTCACTTACTACCTGCTTCAGGTTCTCAAGACTGGCAAAGGCCAGACGCCCCTGAGCCAGGTCTATGCTTCGGTCGCGCAACAGGTCTCGCAAAGCGTCTCGTCGCAGGGTATGCATCAGCATCCCGTCATGAACCGCAGCTCCGCGGACGCGGACTTTGCCCTCCGCACTCCTGCCGCCACTGCGGCGAGCACTCACCCCTGATGCCAAAGCAGGCCATGAAACCAACCGGCCCACCGAGTATTGATCGGCTTCGCACCGGCGCCGTTTGCCTTGCGGCGATTTTCACAGTTGCATCAGCGTTTGCGCAGCCCGGCGCATTGGCCACCCAGATCGCACAACACGAGCAGAGTCTGGCTCAGGCGCGCTCCAGCAAAAACATTCACCAGCAGGTCTCGGATCTCAACATTCTCGGGGCTCTCTACTACAGCGCAGGCCAACTCGAAAAAGCGCTTGAATACCTGAACCAGGCGCTGCCCATCGAGCAAAAGTATTCGAGCCTGCTCGGCCAGGCCACAACCTTGAACATCATGGGTCGCGTCTACACCGATCTTGGTCAGGAAGACAAGGCTCTCGACTTGCTCAATCAAGCGTTGCCGTTCTGGCGCGCGCTCCCGTCGCGCGCGGGGGAAGCCGAGACGCTCAATAACATCGGCAAAGTCTATAACAATCTCGGCCAACACGACGCCGCGCTGAAATATCTAAACCAGTCCCTCGCTATCTGGCACGAAGTCGATGCCTCACCTGCCGCGCCCTCCGCCGAGAACGCACCACCCGGCCCTGCCCCCGCAAAGACCGCGTCCGCTTCGAGCTTCCTCGCGACGGCTGGCATCAATGGTGAAGCCAGCACGCTCGACAACCTGGGCCGAGCCTGGTCCGACATGGGCGATGGCAAGCAGGCTCTCGAATCCTTCAATCAGTCGCTTCTCCTCTTCCGCAACCTGGGCGAACGCAACGGCGAAGCTCTGGTGCTCAACGACACGGGTCCGGCCTATGCCGCCCTTGGCCAGAAACAAAAAGCTCTCGACGTCTACAACCAGGCCATTGCGTTCTGGCGCGAACTGGGCAACCGTCAAGGCGAGGCGCTCACGCTGAACAACATCGGCCGCCTCTATAACGATCTCGGCGAGCACCAGACGGCGCTTGATTACTACAACCAGGCGCTGCCGATCTGGCGTGAGGTGGGCAACCCGAGCGGCGAGGCGCTTGCGCTGAGTGACATCGGCCGCGCTTACGCCGATGTCGGCCAGCCCGCCAAGGCCCTCGACTTCCAAACCCAGGCCCTGCCCATCTTCCGCCAGACCGGCAGCCGCCGCGGCGAAGCCATGACCCTCAATAACCTGGGCCGCGATCATTCCGACATGAACGAAGCGCAGCAGGCATTCGACCTCGAACTCCAGGCGCTCGCCATATGGAGAGAAGTGAAGGACCAGCGCGATGAAGCGCAGGATCTGATGACCATCGCATGGGCCTATTCGCTGATGAAGCGGCCCGACCTCTCCTTCACCAGCGCCATCGCTGCACTCGGCCTTGCCAAAACGACCGGCGATCCCCAAATCGAAGGCAACATTGAAAACTCCTTGATGCTCGGCTTCCGCAAGCAGAATCATCCTGAAGAAGCTATCTTCTTCGGCCTCGAAGCGGTCAACTCCTACGAGCAGATCCGCAAAAACATCACCGGCATGGAAAAGGAGATTCAGGCCGGGTTTGCGCAATCGCGTTCCGGCGCCTACCGCATGCTGGCCGAGCTGCTCGTCGAGGCCGGCCGCACGGGCCAGGCCGAGCAGATTCTCGATCTCCTCAAAGAGCAGGAGTTGCAAGACCTCGTCGCCGGCGCGACTCCCGGCTCCGCAGCCGCCATCGAACCTCTCAAGCTCTCGCCCGCGCAACAGGATGCCGAGAACGCACTACCCGACCTCGAGAAAAAAGCGCGCGTCATCGAGGAATCGAGCCTCTCCTACGGCCAGCTCGAGGCCAAGACGTCGCGCTCACTGGACGAAGACGCCCAGCTCAAGTCGCTCGGCGCAACCATTCAACAGGAAGGTAACGAAATCCAGTCCACCCTCACCAGCAAAATCTTTCCCGAGCTCGACGCACAATCCGCACCCGGCCAGGCTTCCGCGGACATCACAAAGAGCTTTCTTCAGGATTCGCTTTCGAAACTCGGCCCGCGTGTCATGGGCATTCGCCTGCTCCTCGGCGACGATCACGCCTACGCCATAGTGGTGACCGCGAACTCGCGCAAAGTGGTCGTTCTGCCCGCTTCCTCGGCCGACGTCCGCGCCAAGGCACTTGAAGCGCTCAAAGCAGTCGGCTCGCCCTCATCTGATCCTCGCCCGCAGTTGCATCAGCTCTACTCCATGGTCGCTGCGCCGATTGAAGGCCCGCTCAAGTCCCTCGAATCGACTCCCAGTCCGAAAGGTAGCCCAAAAGGCAGCGTCCCCACTCTCCTCTGGTCGCTCGACGATGCTTTGCGCTACGTTCCCATCGGCGCGCTCTACGACGGCAACCATTACATGGTCGAGCGCTTCCACAACGTGCTCTTCACCCCTGAGAGCTACGGCCACATGACCGATTCTCCGCTTCAAAGCGGAACCCCGCCCAGCGCGCTCGCAATGGGCCTGTCGAAGAGCTACAAAGGCCTCCCTGCCCTTCCCGGCGTGATTCCCGAACTCGACTCGGTGGTCCACGATCCCTCCGATCCCGCATCGCACGGCCCCATGCAGGGCAAACTCTTGCCCGACGAGCAGTTCACTCTTGCCGCCCTGAAGTCGGCGCTTGGCGCCGGCAACAACTTTTCCGTCGTCCACATCGCAAGCCACTTTGTCCTTATCGCCGGCAGTGGCGACGAGCCATTTCTCATGATGGGCGGCGACAACACCGGCGACTCCAGCGGATTCGAGTGGAATCTCTCGGCGATGGAAAGCTCGTCGGTCGCTTTTCACGGCACGCGTCTGCTCACCCTCTCGGCCTGCAGTACCGCAAAAGACTACAAATCGCGGAACGGTCTCGAAATGGACTCGCTCGGCATGGTCGCTCAGCAGAAAGACGCCGAAGCCGTGCTGGCAACGCTCTGGGACGTAAATGACCTGAGCACGAGCCACATCATGAGCGACTTCTATGATCGCTGGGTCAAAAATCCGGCCGATGGCAAAGCCGAAGCGCTTCGCCAGGCTCAACTCGCCTTCCTTCACGGCGGCGGAGCCGTGCCCGGCGCAGGAACCGGCCGCGGCTTCGAGACCGTCGAACCAGCCGGCACTCCCAACGCAGGCCTCGGCTATGCCCATCCGTATTACTGGGCGCCCTTCGTCCTCATCGGCAACTATCAATAACGAGCCCCGTCCAGCCAGCCCTGTCCAACGAGCCTCATCCCACTTGTCACCGCCGGTCCTCCGCCGCGAGTGCTAGACTTTCCAGCCGTAGGATGGGAAGGTCATGCGCACGATCCGGCTCCTTGTAGTCATCGCACTCATCTTCTTACCGGCGGCTTCGTTTGGCAGCGAGCGCTTCGCCGGAAACTGGCTCACCAAGCTCATCTGCCCACCCAAAGGAAACACTGAAGGCTACACCTGGCAGTTTGTCAGCGTCATCCAGAACGGCAGCGTTCACGGAGAACGGGGCACGGCGGGCCAGCCTGGCTACTTCGTCATCGAAGGCCCCATCGCTGCCGACGGCAGCGCCAAGCTCACCGCCAACGGCATCGTCGCCTCTCGGGAGTATGCACGTGGAGTCTTTGCTCACCAAGGCGAGAACTATGGCTACGACGTCAAAGCTCAATTTCAGGAAACGACGGGAACGGGAACCAAAGGCCAGGGTCTAGGCATCGTAGGCCGCACCTGCACCTTCGAGTTCACAAAGCAGCCGCCTGCCAACGCGCCAGCCGCGCAACAACCCGCCAGCCCTCCGGCCGCTCAGTAATTGCACCCGGCGATCAGCGAAACTCTGCTACGCAAGCAGCTGCTTCGCCACCTTGACATACAGTTCCACCGCCTCCAATAGCTCCTTCTTCGCCAGCTTCTCAAATGGAGTGTGCGCCACATGAATGCTGCCGGGCCCCAGCAGTACCGGCTCGCCCCAGTTGCTGAGTTGCGGAATGTCCGTCGTAAACTTCGCCACCATCGTAGGCAAACCCGCAGGCGCACGCAAGCGCGCAAAAGGAATCTCCAGCGTGAAGTCCACCTCCGCCAGTCCCTTCGCCGCCTCCAGCAATGCGGCCTTCACCGGCGCCGAGTCGCCCACCAGCCGCACCAGCACCTGCGCCTCGGCCTTGTCCGCGATGACGTTCGGTGCGTGCCCGCCGTGAATCTGTCCTATGTTCAGCGTGCTCGGCCCCACATCCTCCGTCACCGGCAGTTTCAGCTCCAGCAGCTTTCCCAACACCTGCACCAGCTTGTGCACCGCGCTCTCGCCCAGCTCGGGATACGCCGAGTGCGCCATCTTGCCTGTCGCGTGAAACACCACGCGTAGCGCCCCCTTCGACGCCAGCGCCACGCGATTATCCGTTGGTTCGCCATTGATCAGATAGCGGCTGCCCTTCGGCTTCAGGTTCGCCGCCTTCGCGCCCGCCGAGTCGCGCTCTTCGCCTGATACAAACAACAAACCAATCCGGAAACCCTCTGTCCGCAGCACTTCCGCCGCCGCAACCTGCGCCGCAAGTATTCCCTTCGCGTCCGACACCCCGCGCCCATACATCCACTCCGCGTCCTCGCTGAACGGAATGTACGGCGGCACGGTGTCCATGTGCGTCGAAAAAACCAGGTCCGGCGTTTGTCCCGCCGGTCCCCCATACACGTTCCAGCGCGGCCCGGCCGTCGCGCTCTCCACCGGCTGCGCCACAGCCGTCTTCTCTACTTCCCACCCGCACCCCTCAAGAAACTCCGCCAGAAAATCGCCCACCGCGCCCTCGTGGTAGCTCGTCGATTCGATCTCGCATAACCGGCGCGTCAGCCCAATCGGGTCAAAAGGAAGCAATTTCGAAGGCTCGTTCATGATGCTGCCAGAATACCGTAGCCAACGGTGATGCCACCCATTTCAGCGTAAAATCAAGAGCGGAATGATTTCCGCCTTCGTAACTACATGTTTTGAGACACATCTCGCCCGCGTGACGCTTGGGCGCAAGGAGCTGCTGCCATGACTCCGGCCAGCGACCCTGCTCTCGAAGCGATGCATTCCACAGCCACGGAAATCTTTACCGGCGCTCTCAAGGCCTGTAACATCGCTTCCGCATTCGACCGCCGCCTGCGCTTCGAAGGACACACGCTGATCCGCCTCATGCCCGACGGCAGCGGTCCTGCCGCCATCGATCTCTCCGCCTTCAAGCGCATCTTCGTCATTGCCATTGGCAAGGCTGCCGGCCCCATGCTCCAGGTCCTGCTTGAGCGCATGAAGCGCCGCAAAGGCCTGCGCGGCATCTGCTGCACCAACCAGATGCCTACGGCTCGCAACTGGCGCTTCCGCTACTTCGAAGGCGGCCATCCTCTTCCCAACGAAGACTCCTTCGCTGCTGCGCGTGCCGCGCTCGCCCTCCTGCGCAAAGCGCGAAAAGACACCCTTGTTTTCTTCCTCATCTCCGGTGGCGGCTCTGCCATCTTCGATCTGCCTCTCGACTCGCACATCACCCTCGAAGAGACGGCCGGCTTTCACCAGTTGCTGCTTGCTTCGGGAGCTCCCATCAACGAGATCAACACCCTGCGCAAGCATTTTTCCGCGGTCAAGGGTGGTCGTCTCGCCATGGCCGCGCCAGAGGCCGTCAAGGTCAGCCTGCTCCTCCCCGACGTCCCGCTGCGCACGCTTGATGCGCTTTCCTCCGGTCCCACTACGCCGGATCACTCCACCGTGGCAGAAGTTCGCGAGCTTCTTGCCAAATACGACCTCGCCCCCAAGCTGCCGCCCTCCATCCGCGCCTTCTTTGAGCGGGAGGATCTGCCCGAGTCACCCGGAAACAAGAGCTGGCGCACGTCGTTCCTGCCCAAGCTCCCGTGGACCGACGCCGCGCGGCCGCGCCGCATCACCTCGGCCGCCAGCATGAGCGGCGAAGATGCAGCTTTTCGCGATTCCGTCTTCGAAATTCTGCTCTCCAGCCACGACCTGGTTGAGAACGCGCGCGCACTGGCCCGGCAACACGGCTATCACGTCGTGGTCGACAACAGTTGTGACGACTGGGATTACGCCGATGCAGCCCGTTATCTGCTGGAGCGCTTCCACACATTCCGCGTCCAGCACAAACGCTTTTGCCTCATCTCTGTTGGCGAAGTCACTGTCACCCTCACGCGCACGCCTGGCGCGGGCGGGCGCAATCAGCAATTCGCCCTGGCCTGCGCCCTCGAACTCGCCAACCATCCTGGCGAACACCTCGCCGTCCTAAGTGCCGGCTCCGATGGCATCGATGGGAATACGCGAGCGGCCGGAGCCATCGCCGATCCCTCCACTGTCGCTCGTGCCCGCGCCTTTGGCTTCGATCCCGAGCAGTCCCTTGCCGAATTTAATGCCTGTCCGCTCTTCACCGCCATCGGCGACTCAGTCGCCACCGGGCCCACCGGCCAAAACTTGCGCGACCTGCGCCTGCTCATCTCCGAAAGCGCCTGACTCCGTTCCCTTCCCGCGCTCCAAATCCACAGAGAAAAAACCAAATCATTTTTTTTGCGCTCCGTCTTGCTGCATTAGGATTGGTTCGTGCCTCGAAAACCTAAACGCAGGACCGCAGCTAAACTCCCCGACATTCGCGCTGTTGCAGCCGTTGCCAAAGTCTCCATCGCCACGGTCTCCAGAACCATGAACGGCTCTTCTCTGGTAAGCGAACGCTTGAGCAAACGTGTCTGGCAGGCTATAAAGCAACTTAACTACCTGCCCAACACCCACGCCCGCACCCTCGTCTCCGGCCGCAGCCGCCTCCTCGGCATCATCGTCGAGAACATCACCAATCCCTTCTTTCCTGAGCTGATCCAGAGCTTTGAAGAGATTGCGGTCGCCCGCGGCTACGAGATTCTCGTCAGCTCCACCAACAGTGACCCTGCGGTGCTGGCCGCATGTGCCCGCCGCATGTTGGAGCGCAAGGTCGACGGTGTCGCCGTCATGACCTTTGGTGAAGAAGAGCCTGTGCTCGATCAGCTTACGCACCGCGGCGTGCCCATTGTCCTTGCCGAGTTCAAACTCGACGATCCAAAAGCCAGCACCATTCTCCTCGACTACTCCACCGGCATCCATCAGGCCATTCGCCATCTCGCGTCGCTCGGCCACCGCTCCATCGCCTTTCTCTCCGGCCCGCACAGCCTGCACTCCGCCATCACGCGCGAGAACGACTTCCGCGCCGCCATTCAGGCCGCCGGGCTGCCGCCGCAAAAGAAGTGGGTCATCGAATGCGACCACTCCCTCAAGGGAGGCGTCGCCGGCTTTGAGCAGTTGAGCAAGCTCGCCAGTCGTCCCACCGCCATCGTCTGCTCCAATGACATGACCGCCATCGGCGTTCTCCGCGCCGCCTATATGGAAGGCCTCCATGTACCGCAGGATCTCTCGGTCATCGGCCTCGACGACATCGCCTTCGCGGAGTACACGCTGCCTCCGCTCACCACCATCCGCCTCTCGCGAATCGATCTCGCCCGCGCCGCCTTCAATGCTCTCCACGCTCAAATTGAAGGCGTCGACAGTGCCCGATTGCAGCGCGAATTCCTGGTCTCGACGAATCTCGTCGTCCGCGGTTCTACGGCCGCGCCTCCCTCTCCCGCGGCTTGAATCCGAATTCTGATTCGCAACGTCCAATATTTGAATCGCAATTCGATGACACTCGGGTTGTAATCCTGCACCACTCTGCGCGTTATGCTGTCCAGAGAGGCTCGTAAACCACAACGTCCGGAGGGGCGCCATGACGACTGCCTATCTCAATCGCATCGCCACGGCGGTCCCGCCGCACGACATGCACGGCGCATTCATTCCCTTCGCTGAAAGCCTCCTCCCCGAAGGCACGCGCCGCAATCTCTATCGCCGCATGGTTCGTCTCGCCGCTATCGAGCACCGCTACTCCTTCCTCAAGCCCATGGTTACCGAGAACGGCGTGCTGCAGGACGCAGACGCGCTTTTCGTGCGTGGTCACTTCCCCTCCACAGCGCGGCGCATGGAGGCCTTTCGGCAATTTGCTCCTCAACTCGCGCGTTGCGCCCTCTTGAAGCTCGCGCTCACCGACGCCGAACGCCAGGGAATTACTCACGTCATCATCACCTGCTGCACTGGTCTCTACGCGCCGGGTCTCGACTACGAAGTCGTCGAGCTTCTTCACCTCAATCCCTCGGTCGAGCGCACCTTCATCGGTTTCATGGGCTGCTATGCCGCCATCAATGCGCTTAAGGCTGCTCGTCACATTGTTCGCTCCGAACCCGACGCCAAAGTCCTGCTCCTCTCGCTCGAGCTCTGCTCCCTGCACATGCAGGAGACCCGGGATCTCGAACAATTGCTCGCCTTCACAGTTTTCGCCGATGGCTGCGCTGCCTATCTCGTCACCGCCGAGGCCATCGGCCTCGCGCTCGACAGCTTTCTCGCTGTCAATCTCGCTGGCACCGATCACCTCATCACCTGGCGCATCGGCGAACAGGGATTCGACATGCATCTCTCCGGCCAGGTCCCAGGCCAGTTGCGCCAGGGGCTTGCTGAAGCGGGCACCCGAATCACTCGAGGGCATGAATTCTCCTCCGTCGATCTCTGGGCCGTTCATCCCGGCGGCCGCACCATCCTCGACGCCGTCGAACAGGGCCTGGAACTCTCTGCCGAATCGCTCGCCGACTCGCGCAACATTCTCCTTAACTTCGGCAACATGTCCTCCGCGTCCGTCATGTTCGTCTTGCACAACCTGATGCAGCGCGCTCGCCCCGGCCAACTCGGCTGCGCCATGTCCTTCGGCCCGGGAGTCACCGCAGAAACCATGATGTTCCATGCCGTCTGACGCGATCGATTTCCGTCATCGCGCTGAGCTCACCGAATTCATGGACGGGCCCTGCTCCCGCGACCAGCTCCGTGCATGTCTCCGCGATCTTGCCCGCCTCAATCGCTGGTTTCTCGCTTACCGCCCGCTGCTGCGTTGGCTCGATTCCATCTCCACAACCCCCGCCGTCCAACCGCTTCACATCGTAGACGTCGGCTGCGGATACGGCGACACCCTCCGCCGCATCGAGCGCTGGGCTGGCGCACGCGGTGTTGCCGTCGAGCTCACCGGCCTCGACCGCAACCCTGACGCCGTCGCCATTGCCGCCGATGCCAGTCCATCGGCAAGCGCCATTCACTGGATCGCGGCCGAAGTCTTTGCCTTCCAGCCCGAAAAGTCGATTCACCTCGTCCTCAGTTCTCTCTTTACCCACCACCTCACCGAGCCTGACGTGATTCGCTTCCTGCAATGGACGGAGATCCACGCCGAACTCGGCTGGTTCATTAATGATCTCTCCCGCGCAACGATTCCTTTCCATCTCCTTCGCGTCTTTACCAAACTCGCCCGCCTTCATCCATTCGTGCAGCACGATGGCCCAGTTTCCATCGCCCGCTCCTTTGTTCCTGAGGATTGGCAACGTATGTGCGCAGCCGCGAGCCTCGATCTCCGTGCCGTCTCCATCCAGCGATCCTGGCCGGCGCGCCTTTGCGTCAGCCGGAGAAAAACGCCGTGAGTGTCCAGAATCGCAGCGCCCCGGCTCGTAGCGCCTCCACCCTCCATGTCGATCACCTCGTCATTGGCGGCGGTCCCGCCGGCTCCCTGGTTGCTCTCCGCCTCGCTGCCGCCGGCCGCAGCGTCGTGCTCCTCGAAAAGGAATCCGAGCCGCATCACAAGGTCTGCGGCGAGTTCCTCAGCCGCGAGGCTGTCGACTATCTCCATTTGGCCGGCGTCGTACCACAGGATCTGGGTGCCACATCCATCCGCACTCTTCGCCTCTCTGCCGGCAGCAAGGTCATCTCCGCCTCTCTTCCATTTCATGCGCTCTCACTCTCGCGCCGCGTCCTCGACGAAGCCCTCCTCGCCCGCGCCGAAGAAGAAGGCTGCCAGGTGATTCGCGGCATCGCCGTCGAATCACTCACTCCCATCGGCGATGACTGGCTCGCGTCGCTTAGCAATGGCGATTCAGTGCGCCCATTCGCCGTCTTCCTCGCCACCGGCAAGCACGACCTCCGCGGCTTCACCCGCTCTCCCGCAAAGCAATCCGGCCTCGTCGGCTTCAAGCTGCATTGGCAATTGGCGCCTTCACAAATTCACGCCCTGCGTGACTGTATGGACCTCTACCTGTTTCCCGGCGGCTATGGCGGCCTTTCGCTGATCGAAGATGGCGTCGCCAACCTTTGCCTCGTCGTTCGCCGCTCCACCCTGCGCTCTTCAGGCGGCTGGCCCCAGCTCCTCGCCTCCATCCTCCGCAGCAACAGCCATCTTCGCCGGCTTCTCGACGGCGCAACGGCGCTCTGGCCGCGTCCGTTGGCCATCTCGCCAATTCCATACGGCTATCTTGTTCGTGAATCTCGCGGTCTCTGGTGCGTTGGCGATCAGGCCGCTGTCATCCCTTCCTTCACTGGCGACGGCATCTCCATCGCCCTCCACTCGGCCGCTCTCGCCGCGCAGATGTTTCTCGCCGGTCGAAGCGCCGCGGACTACAGCCGCACCCTACGCGGCCAGCTCACACGCTCCATGGCCCTCGCCACCTGGCTCTCGCGCGCAGCCGTGACGTGCGCCGGCCGCACAGCCGCGTTAGCTGCCCTCTCGCTCGCTCCCGGCGCCATTCGCTGGGTCGCCGCGTCCACGCGCATCCCGCAATCATCACTTGATTTAACTGGAAATGGGCCCGGAGGAACCGCACTCGGGCACCATGTCTAGGGCTCAGAGCGCCAACTACTGCGCCGCCATCGCGCTCTCGGTCTCCAGCGCGTTGGCCTCGCGCCATGCCGTGATCTCCGCGTGCGTCCGGTCAGCCGCCACGCGCCGGTGCGGATAAATCCGTGGCTCGCCAAATCTCAGTTGTGCCGAGAACCCCTTCACGCCCAGCACCTTCCACATATGCGTCATGAATTCCTCATCGCCGTACCAGCACAGCTCGCGCTCCTCCACGTCGCCCTCGATCACGTAGCGGATTGCCGCTGCCGTGATTGGCGCGCCCGCCGTAGTCGCAGGATCGATCAGCCGCGAATGGAACCTGAGCACCTGCGCACCGTCCGTGCTCGTGCCCTCGGGAAACAGCAGTATGGGAATCGGCAGTTGCAGCCGCTCAGTCATCTGTTCCGCAACCGTCATCGCGCTGGCCAGGCTCGAACGATCGAGAAAAATCGTCCCCCCCGACCGCGCCGCCCTGCCGAAAAACGGCCAGCCATCGATCTCCGTCTTGGCCACAAAAAAACACGGCATCGTCGCACTGATAATGATGATGTCGAGATAGCTCAAGTGGTTTGACACCACCAGCCCGCACGTCGGTGGCTGGCCCTCCACCTGCGATCCGATGTCTAGTACTTTCAGAATTGCCCGCGCCGCCCCCTGCAGCCACAACGCGCGCCGCTCCAGCGTCATCGGCCCGTGCAGGCGCGCCAGCCAATAGCGAACAACGCACATTACAAGAGCGAACGCCAGCGCCACAGCGCGCCGGACACGCTGCAACATCACGTCGTCAGTGGCGCCAGAAAGCGCTGGCGAGCCGCGGAAGAAAGCAGATTCAAGTCCAGGAGCGTCAGAAAATCGATGGTGCGAAACTCGCGGTCCCTCGCCGGCGGCGCTGCAATGCGCGCGCCAATTGCAAGATTCGTCTTCAACAGCTTGGGAACCTTCACCGCCATTTGAGCTGGCGCCGGAGCGGAATCTTCCGGCCCAGATCGATCAGCCGATGGATCGGTCCAGCAGGGCGACGGCTGTGCGTCCATGCTCTGCTGAGCCAGATCGTAGCTTCCTGGGGGGCACGCATACGCTGCAGTCGGCTTGGACTCAAACTCCGCGGGAACCCTGAAATTCTCTGGCTGGCGATACATCTGCCAGCCCTCCGCCGGGTCATTGGAATTTAAAGAAGAGCAACCGAGCAAAGTACGAAGCCCCATGTCGGTAGCATACTGCGCGATCCCCCTCCACAACAACATCAGTACCTCTGGCGTACGATGCTCGCGGTCGATCGATGCGCGTCCCAGCTCCAGAATCTCCGGCCGCAGCGGCTCATACGGCCGCAGGTTGAACTCCTGGCGGCCTCGTTGCAAACTTGGTTCCCGCATCACCGCAGTTTCCATAAAATCAAATGGCCGAAGCGTGGCTGCAATTCTCTTGAGTCCCGCTCCGGCCGCAATGTTCTGGGGATTCTTGCTCTCCCTTTTCGTTTACCGCGCTCTTCCGCCTCTGACAGCGAATCCGCCTCCGCCGCGCGCAGCCATCATCGGTCCCCGTGCCGCGTAGCCTCCGCCAACATGTCCGCGCCCGGTATATCCATACCCGTAACCCCGCGCAGCCGGCGCATAAGCCCGCGGCGCATATCCGTACCCGCGCATCACCGGCCCTCTAACATACCCCCTCGGCCCGTACCCATAAATTCCAACGCGCGGCCCGATCGCAACTCCCACATAAGGCATCACGCTCGGATACGGCGCTACAACCACCGGCGGCGCGTACGGCACAGGCGCGGGATACGCCACAGGCGGCGCATAAGCCATCGCCGGAGGTCCAGGCTGCTCATACGGCACGGGCTGCTCGGGCGCATACGACTGCTGCGGTCCCTCATCCGGCGCCTGCGTTGGCGGCGCTGGCTGCGGCGCATACGAATTCGGCCCGCGCTGGTACAGCCCATACGGATCGCGCTGCGGCTCCGGCACCACCGGAACCTGAATGTCGTCCATCATCCGCAGCGTCAGCGATGTCTCCGACTTCAGCGTCGGTCTTGGTCCGCGCCGCGGCAGGTTGATCAGGTCGATCGGCCACAAAACGGGAATCATCCACAGCACCGTGTCGCGTACGGCGTGGCCCTTGCCCAGGATTCGCCCTTGCGCATCAATCTTGTACCCTGGCACATCCACTACCTTCGCGCTGATCGGAACCACCGTTTCGCCCACGTACAGCCGGTCAAAATCCAGCTCCATCCAGCCTTTGCCCACAAAGTGTCCCGGATCTTTGTACTCGGAGAACTGTCCGCCCAGGTAGCTTCCGTAAGGCAGCATGAAGTCGCCGCGCCGGAACTGCACCTTGCACAGCACTGGATCGCCAACAGCAGTTGTCTTCGATGAGATGTTCCCGTCGCCGGTCGTGCAGGATACCAGCGCTCCCGCCGGGATCAGCCGCGAGCTGGCGTCCGCAAACAGCGATGGCGTCAGCAGAAGTGAGAACACTACGAACATTGCACGCTTCATACACTGCCCTCCAAGGCAAAAAATCCCTGTGCCTCTCGACGAGATCGACTCCCGCAAGATGCAATGAACGGAAAACCCCCAATTACACACACGAACCCCCGGGGGATTCAAAAGTTTCGCAGGTTTCGAAAAAAGTTCTGGGAGAGTAGCGACGAAAAGGAATGCTGATTCGTCCAATGCAGTTCGAATCTCGAAAGAACTGCCCCGCGGACGGTGCACTTCAGCGCCGTCGTGCCTTGGTGGGACTGCAAAGAAGAGCGCCTAGGTCGCCGGCTCGTAATTCAGGTTCGGCCCCAGCCAGCGTTCCACCTCGGCCACGCTCATTCCCTTGCGCTTCGCGTAGTCTTCCACCTGGTCGCGACCGATCTTCCCCAGGCTGAAATACCGGCTCGCCGGATGCGCAAAATAAAACCCGCTCACGCTCGACCCCGGCCACATCGCAAACGACTCGGTCAGCTCAATGCCCGCGTTCTTCTTCACATCGAGCAGCTTCCATAGCGTGCCCTTCTCCGTGTGATCGGGGCACGCAGGATACCCAGGCGCCGGCCGTATCCCGCGATACTTCTCGTGGATCAGCTCATCGCTGCTCAGCTTCTCTCCGCGCCCATAGCCCCACTCCTCACGAACGCGCTTGTGCAGGCACTCCGCAAACGCCTCGGCCAGCCGGTCGGCAATCGCCTCCGCCATGATCGCGTTGTAGTCGTCGTGCGCTGCTCTGAACCGGTCGCACAGCTCCTTCAACCCAAACCCGCTCGTCACCGCGAACGCTCCGATGGAATCTGCCAGCCCCGTCTCCTTCGGCGCAACAAAATCCGCCAGGCACCGGCAAGGCTCGTTCCCCTCGCGATCCGATTGCTGCCGCAAGAAATGAACCCGCGTGAGCACCTTGGCTCGGCTCTCATCCGTGTACAGCTCCACATCGTCGCCATTCGCGTTCGCCGCAAAAAACCCGTACACGCCGCGCGCCCTCAGCAGCTTCTCCTTCACAATCCGGTCCAGCAGCGCATTCCCTTCCGCAAAAATCTGCCGCGCCTGCTCGCCCTGCTTCTCGTCCTCGAGAATCCGCGGATACACGCCCTTCAGCTCCCACGTATGGAAGAACGGACTCCAATCGATGAACTCCCTCAGCGTCGCGAGCGGAAAATCCTCCAGCACGCGCACGCCAAAAAACGCCGGTTTGGCCAAATCCTCCGCGCGCCACTCGATCGGCGTCCGCCTTGCCCGCGCCGTCTCCAGCGGAACCACCGATCTCCGCGGCGCCGCGTGCGCCTTGCGCAGCGCGTCGTATTCCGCCTTGTACTGCGCCACAAATTCCGGCTTGCCTTCTTCGCTCAGCAGGCTCGTCGTCACCGGCACAGCCCGGCTCGCATCCAGCACATGCACCACCGGCTCGCTGTAGTGCGGCGCAATCTTCACTGCCGTATGCGCGCGGCTCGTCGTCGCTCCGCCAATTAGCAGCGGCAGTTTCATCCCCTGCCGCTCCATCTCCCGCGCCACGTGCACCATCTCGTCCAGCGATGGCGTAATCAGTCCGCTCAGCCCGACAATGTCCGCCCTCACCTCTTTCGCGCGCTCCAGAATCCTCTCCGCTGGAACCATCACGCCCATGTCGATCACTTCGTAGTTGTTGCAGGCCAGCACCACGCCCACAATGTTCTTCCCAATGTCGTGGACATCGCCCTTCACGGTCGCCAGCACAATCTTTCCCTGCACCCTCACCGCCTGGCCTGCCGCGGCCATCTGCGCCTTCTCCGCCTCCATGAATGGCGTCAGGTAAGCCACCGCCTTCTTCATCACCCGTGCCGACTTCACCACCTGCGGCAGAAACATCTTTCCCGCGCCGAATAAATCTCCTACCACACCCATGCCGTCCATCAGCGGCCCTTCAATCACCGCCAGCGGCCGTCCCAGCTTCACGCGCGCCTCTTCAGCATCCGCCTCGACGTACGCGTCAATCCCCTTCACCAGCGCGTGGCTCAGCCGCTCCTCTACCGTCCCGTTGCGCCACTCCTCAACCTTCTTTTCGTCCCCCTCGTCGCCTGCGCCCGCCGCTCCCGTCGCCTTCAGCTTCTCGCCGAACTCCACCAGCCGCTCGGTCGCGTCCGGCCGCCGGTTCAGCAGCACATCCTCAACCAGCTCCTTCAGCTCCGGCTCAATCTCCTCGTAAACCTCCAGCATGCCCGCGTTCACAATGCCCATATCCATGCCCGCGGCAATCGCGTGATACAAAAACGCCGCATGCATGGCCTCGCGCACCTTGTTGTTGCCGCGGAAGCTGAACGACACGTTCGACACGCCGCCGCTCACCTTCGCGTGTGGCAGGTTCTCCTTGATCCACCGCGTCGCGCGGATGAAGTCCATGGCGTAGTTGTTGTGCTCTTCCATCCCCGTCGCCACGGTCAGGATATTTGGGTCGAAAATGATGTCCTCAGGCGGAAAGCATAACTCGCGCGTCAAAATCCGGTAAGCCCGCTCGCAAATCCGCGTCTTGTCTTCGAATCCCGCAGCCTGCCCCTGCTCATCGAAGGCCATCACCACTGCAGCCGCGCCATATTTCCTCACCGTCGCCGCGTGCTCGCGAAACTTCGCCTCGCCTTCCTTCAGCGAAATCGAGTTCACAATGCCCTTGCCTTGCAGGCACTTCAGCCCCGCCTCAATCACCTCCCACTTTGAGGAGTCGATCATGAACGGAACCTTCGCCACTTCGGGTTCGCTGGCCAGCAACTGCAGGTAGCGTGTCATCGCGGCCACGCCGTCGATCATCCCCTCATCCATGCAGATGTCGAGTACGTTTGCCCCGTTCTCCACCTGCTGCCGCGCCACGCTCACGGCCTCTTCGTACTTGCCCTCTTTGATCAACTTGGCGAACTTCGGCGACCCGGCCACATTGGTCCGCTCGCCAATCAGGATGAAAACACCGGGCTGTTGCGTGAATGGCTGCGACCCCGACAATCGCAACGGCTTTGTCTCAACAGGCTTTGTCAATCCCGTGCTCATGCCGCGCTCTCAACGCCGCACGGCTCCGCTGCCGCCACAGCCGGAATCTTGCGCGGCGCAACGCCCTCCAGCGCCTTCGCAATTGCCTTGATGTGGTCTGGAGTGTTGCCGCAGCAACCACCTGCGAGGTTGATCAGTCCCTCGCGCGCAAACTCGCTCAGGTACCGCGCCATGTCCTCTGGCCCCAGATCGAACCCCGTTGCCGACAGCGGATTCGGCAAACCTGCGTTCGGATAACACGACACCGCCACGTCCGCCTTTTCCGCAAGCTCGCGCAAAAACGGCGCCATCAAGTCCGGTCCCAACGAGCAGTTCAGCCCCACGCTGAACGGCTTCACATGCCGCACCGCGGTCCAGAACGCCTCAATCGTCTGCGCCGAAATCATCGTCTCTCCGCCGCGGCCCACTGCCGCCGAAATCATCACCGGCAATTCCTGGCCGCTTGCCGCCAACCCGTCCTCGTCAAACACCTCGCGGATCGCCACCAGCGCCGCCTTCGCATTCAGCGTGTCGAAAATCGTCTCCACCAGCAGCAAATCTGCCCCACCTGCAACGAGCGCCCGCGCCTGCTGCTTGTATGCCGACTTCACCTGGTCGAACGTCACCACGCGAAAGCCCGCATCGTCCGCATCCGGCGAATTCGACAGCGACACCGTCAGCGGCCCCATCGCTCCCGCCACAAACCGCTGCCGCCCCGTCGCATTGCCCACGCGATCCGCCCATTCCCGCCCCTGCCGCGCCGACTTCTCGTTGATCTCCCACGCCAGCTCGCCGAGAAATTTGTCGTCAATCACTCGCTGATAAAACTCCGGATCCTTCCGTCCTCCCCGCTCCCGCGGATCGTCCACAAAAAACTCGCTCTGCGCGATGCTCGTCGCGCCAAACGTATTCGTCTCCAGAATGTCCGCCCCCGCCTCCAGAAACCGCCGATGAATGTCGCCCACCAGCTCCGGCCGCGTCAGCGTAAACAAGTCCCCATTGTTCAGCAGGTCCTTCTTCGCATCCCTGAACCGCTCGCCGCGAATGTCTGCTTCCTTCATTCCATAGTTGCGGATCGTCGTCCCCGTCGCTCCATCAATGATGGCGATCCGGCTCTCGATGATCTTTTCGAGCGGGTGTTGGGAAGCCTTAGTCATTTCTCCTCGTGGATTTACGTTCCACTTTTCAAGAATATCGGAGTTCAGCCTTTCCCCGGACCCATTCCGCGCTAAACGTGTCACTACAGTCACTGGACGGCCTCAACCCATGCCTGAACGGCGCGGGATTGGATCCGCGCGGGCGACGCTCATTCGCCACGCAAGCCGCTATAGACTGAAGAAGATGATCACCAGCCTCTTTGGCAGCGAAGAACCCGAAAAACCTGGTCCAAAACCAGAAAAAAACTTCCTCGACCGCATGCGCCAGGCCGTCTCGCGTACCCGCGAGTCCTTCTCCGCCAGAATCTCCGATCTCGCCGCGCTCACTCGCACCGTCGACGAGTCCGCCCTTGACGAGCTCGAAACCGCTCTTCTCTCGAGCGACCTCGGCGTGCCAACCACCACAGCCATCCTCGACGCTCTCCGCGATCGCGCCCGTCATCAGGCCATCGAAGGAGGTGCCGAACTCCGCGACCTCTTGAAGGAGCAATTGATCGCCATCCTTAGTGCCCCGCAAGGGGCGGCTGCCACACCGCAGGTGTCGCCGCCCAAGGTCACCTTCCTCGTCGGCGTCAACGGCACCGGCAAAACCACTTCGAGTGGCAAGCTCGCCGCCTGGTCCCGCGCGCAAAACCGCACCGTTCTCCTCTGCGCCGCCGACACCTACCGCGCCGCCGCCATCGAGCAGCTCGAAATTTGGGCCCAGCGCTCCGGCGTCGAAATGATCAAAACTCGGCCTGGCGGCGACCCCTCGGCCGTCCTCTTTGACGCCATCACCGCCGCCAAATCCCGCTCCATCGACGATCTCTACGTCGACACCGCCGGTCGCCTGCACACCAAATCCGGCCTCATGGACGAGCTCGACAAGATGCGCCGTACCGCCGCCCGACTCGTCCCCGGTGCGCCCCACGAAGTCCTCCTCGTCATGGACGCGACGACGGGGCAAAATGGCCTCCAGCAGGCCCGCCAGTTCACCCAATCCGCCGGCGTCACCGGAATTCTGCTTACCAAGCTCGACGGCACCGCCAAGGGCGGCATCGCCGTAGCCATCGCCCGCGAGCTATCGCTCCCAGTCCGCTTCGTCGGCGTCGGCGAAAAAATGTCCGACCTGCTGGAGTTCTCTCCGGTAGAGTTTGTCGATTCTCTTCTGGAATAGAACCGCAAACGGAGAAGCCATCTATGGGAATGAGGGTTTTTGAATTCGTCTTCGAGTCAGCTTCAATTTTCTTCCTTGTGATGACGCCACTCGTTATGGTTTGGGGCTGGATCAGATGGGCACGCCGCGAAAAGAAGTGGACGATCCTGTCCGTTTTGTCGCTGGCCGGATTTGCCCTCGCCACTGGATCCGCATTGTTGGCAATCGCACTATCGATATACGGGCACTTGATCGGCGGGTTCGACTTTTATGACCCGCGACTCATGAGATTCTATGCCTGCGGGGCTTTACTCTCCGCATCCGCGCTGATTTTGGCTGTCTCGGGCATTTGGCGTCTCAATTCCCTTAGGTGGCATGCCCTTTTCTGCAGTTTTGGAACACTCGTATACTGGTCTGCGTTGATGAATGCTGAATAGCAAAAGACACAAGACTCTCGCCGAACCGTAAGATGAACGTCTCAAACGAAACCTCCGACCTCGACCTCCACTGGATGCGCCGCGCCCTCGAGCTTGCGCGCCGCGGCATCGGCGTCACCTCGCCCAACCCTGCCGTCGGCTGCATCATTCTCGACCGCGCCGGTCAGGTCGTTGGCGAGGGCTGGCACGAGTACGACCTTCTCGACCATGCCGAAATCGTCGCCCTCCGCGAGGCCACGGCTCACGCAGGCGACCGCGTCCACGGCGGCACCGCCTACGTCACCCTCGAGCCCTGCTCGATCACCGGCCGCACTCCTCCGTGCACCGATGCGCTCATCAAAGCTGGTCTCGGCCGCGTAGTCGCAGCCACCATCGATCCCAACCCCGCCGTTGCCGGCCAAGGCCTTGCCGCTCTCCGTGCGGCTGGCATCGAAGTTACCGTTGGCCCCTGCCAGGCTGAAGCCCGCCGCCTCAACGAAGGCTTCGCCCGCTGGATCCAGCACCATCGCCCCTTCGTCCTCATGAAGGTCGCCATGACCCTCGACGCGCGCATCGCGCCGCCGCCCGCGCAGCAAACGCCCCACGCGCCCTACTGGATCACCAGCGAACTCGCCCGCGCCGCCGTCCAGCCCCTCCGCTGGGCCGCCGACGCCACCCTGGTCGGCGTCGACACCGTTCTCGCCGACGACCCCTGGATGACCGACCGTAGCGGACTTCGCCGCCGCCGCCCGCTCCTGCGCATCGTCCTCGACTCCGCCCTGCGCATGCCCCTCGACTGCAAGCTCGTCTCGAGCGCGCAAAAGGACGTCGTCATTTTCACTGTCTCGCACGACGAAGCACGCATCCGCGAGCTTGAGAGCCGCGGCGTCCGCGTCGAAGTCCTTCCCGCCGATGCCGGCCGCGTCCCGCTCGAAAAAGTCCTCTCGAAACTCGGCGAGGAAGGCTTCCTCACCCTCCTCACTGAGACCGGCACGCGCCTCAATACAGCTTTCCTCGCCGCCGGCCTTGTCGACCGCCTCCACCTCTTCATCTCGCCACAGATCATGGGCTCCGACGCTGTCCCCGCCTTCAAAGGTTTGCCGAACTTCGTCCACATGTCCGAGGTCGAAGTGGAACGCTACGGCGACGACCTCGGCCTCAGCTCACTCCTCCTCGACCCGTGGCCGCCCACGCAGAATTCCTGAGCCCAATTCGGACCCGTCGAGTCCAATACAATAGAGAAGTACGGTTCCGGCTCCGTCCCTTTGGAGCCACCTGCCTGCAGCAAGAACGAAAAGGCAAATCCAGATGCTCTCCACTCCCGTCATCACGGCTGTTGTCTCGCTCATCGGTCTCGCCGGCGTACTCGCCTGGCGCGTGCGCGAGGGCCGCAGCGCCGTGACCCTCAAGAAGATCGTGATGCCGCCCCTGGGCATGGCCACCGGATTCTGCATGTTCATCGTCCCCGCCTTTCGCGTGCCATGGACCTGGGGCCTCGGCGCCTTTTTCATCGGCGCCGTCGTCTTCGCCTACCCGCTGCTGCTCACCTCCGACCTCCATCTTCAGAACGGCGTCATCATGATGAAGCGCTCCAGCGCATTCTTCGCGGTCATCGTTGTGCTGGCCGTCGTGCGCTACCTCGCCCGCGGTTTCTTTGACCGCTTCCTCACGCTCGAGCAAACCGGGGCTCTCTTTTATCTGCTCGCCTTCGGCATGATCCTGCGCTGGCGCGCCAAACTCTACTTCGCCTGGCGCACTCTTACCAGCAGTCCCGCCTTCGCCGCCGCTCCAACCCCTGAGGAAGCCCCCGCCAGCGACTAACCCGCGTCTGGCTAGCGCCGCATGATAGCGTGCTAACATTCAGCAAACTGCGGATTGCTACGCTATGCACATTCCTATCCTCAAGTTCGTCCTAATCGCTTTGGCGTCGGCTTTCTTCGCTACACTCGCGATGTTTCGTTATGCATTCAGAACAGGCGAATCCCCTTCGGATGACGGACCCCGCGCGCTCATTGCGGAGTTTCTCGGGCTCTGGATCGGCTGTATTCTCCTCATCTGGAGCTTTACGGTCGCGCGTAAAACTCTTGAGTGGACCCTGCGCGGCGTAGCCGGCCTCTGCGCAATCGCGGGCTATGGCCTGTCGGCTTATTTCGCAAACACAACTGAGGTCCCGGAAACCGGCGACAAAGAGCCAACCGGCTTCAAGAACAAAACGACCGATCTCCATCTCGAATAGTCGTTCAAGAGCGCTCCTTTGCTCCCTCGCTCCCTCGCTCCCTTGTTCCCTCGTTCCCTCGCTCCCTTGGTCCCTGCTTTTATCAGACAATCAACCGCAACGCGTCTCCCCTCCCATTCCTCCTTAAGGAAAACATCGATGCCCCACGCAGCGGCTGCGCACTCCCTCACCTTCAACATCGAGCGCAAAGGCTCGACGGCCCTCGTCCACTGCCACGGCCGACTCTACGCCGGCGTCTGCAATAACCTCTACGCCGCGGTCCATCCCCTCATCTCCGATTCCAAGCGCATCATCCTCGATCTCACTGACCTCACCTCGGTCGACAGCATGGGCCTCGGCACTCTGGTCCGCCTCTACGTCTCGGCAAAATCCGCTGGCTCCTGCATCGAGCTCATCAATCTCGGCAAGCAAGTCCGCGAGCTCCTCGGAATCACGAATCTTCTTTCCCTCTTCGGCGACATGTGCGAAAAGGGCGTCGCAATCAAGTTCTGACGCGCCCACCGCGCCAGCGTCCCTTAGTCCCTACGTCCCTAGTGGACCAAGGATCAGAAAGCAGCTTCCAGCCTCTAGCCCTAGCTTCTAGCTGTGGGGTACGCGGCGGGGTTCGGCGCGCGACCGCAAGGAGGAGCGCGCAAGCAGGAGCGCGCCGCGGGGCGGCGGGATTGGGCGGGCGACCCGCAAGGAGGAGCGCGCCGGGGGGCGGCGGGTTCGGCGCGCGACCCGCAAGGAGGAGCGCGCCGGGGGCGGGGATCGGGGCAGGCCGTTTAGATCGTGCGCTGGAATGAGACGAAAAGCAGAAGCAGGTCCTTCGGCTTCGTTCAGGGCAGGCTTTAAGGCCATGCCCTGATACAAGGCCTGTTGGTTTTGCGTTGGTGCGTTAGGAAATAGAAGCATGGGCCAGATCGTGACGAGGGACGTGAATGTTCACCCGGAGGTCCTCGCGTTTACGTGGGCGTGCCGGTGAAACTTGAGACGCTGCACGTTCTGGGGATCGGGTTGAGTATTCGTTTTTGAATGTGTAAAATGTGTGACTTGAGAAGACTGAAGCGGAGAAAACCTTCTGTTCTGTGCAGATTTGACCAGACCTTCGGGGGGTCACGGGGTAGTCTTGTTCGCGTTGTGCCGAAGCTCTCGCTCCGTCCAGAGTGAATGGATTCTCTTAGCGGGTGAGGCACGAAAGAACGAGGAGGTTTTTCTCATGCGACCGTTGCACTGTGCGCGCTGGCTCTTGCTGGCGCTGCTTATCTGTGTCATTCCCGCTTCTTCGCACGCACAGATCATTATCAGCGTGAGTCTGGCGCCGCCCGAACTCCCGGTTTATGAACAGCCCTACTGCCCCCAGCCCAACTTGATGTGGGTTCCCGGCTACTGGGCCTATGGCGACGGGGACTACTACTGGGTTCCCGGCGCGTGGGTTCCGGTCCCCTATGTGGGCGCCCTGTGGACGCCCTACTACTGGGACTGGTACGGCGGCAGATACAGGTTCCATCGGGGCTACTGGGGCCGCCACGTCGGCTACTACGGCGGCGTGGACTACGGCTTTGGGTACGGGGGCATCGGTTTCACGGGCGGGGAATGGCGCGGCAACGAGTTTGCCTACAACACCGCTGTCACGCGCGTGAATGAGAGCGTGATTCACACCACCTATAGCGACCCGGCGAGTGTGCAGAGAAACACGATCGCCAACCGCAGTCGCGTTTCCTATAGCGGCGGCCCGGGCGGGATTCAGCACACTGCTACCCCACAGGAGCAAGTTGCCGTGCGCGATCAGCACACGGCTCCGACCAGGCTCCAGACGCAACACGAGGGGGCTGCAAAGGCCGACAGATCCTCCTATGCCAAGGCAAACGGCGGACACCCGCAGAACGCGGTTGCCGCCAAGCCCCTGGGCGAGCAGACGCACGCCGCGCCGGCTGGGCCGAAGACGCAAGCCAGGCCAGAGGCAAGAACTGCGCCTCAATCGCATGCTGCTCCTGCGAGACATGCTGCTCCTGCGCAACACGCTGCGCCAGCGCAACGCGCTGCACCGCAGCAACATGCCGCGCCTCAACGGGAGGCTGCACCGCAGCAACATGCTGCGCCTCAACGGCAGGCCGCACCGCAGCAACACGCAGCGCCTCAACGGCAGGCTGCGCCACAGCAACATGCTGCACCGCAGCAACATGCTGCGCCTCAACGGCAGGCCGCACCGCAGCAACATGCCGCGCCGCAGCAACACGCCGCGCCACAGCAACACGCTGCGCCGCAGCAACACGCAGCGCCAGAGCAACATGCTGCACCGCAGCAACACGCTGCACCAGAGCAACATGCTGCACCGCAGGAAGGGTCCAAGCCAAAGGGCATGTAGCGCTGAAGCTCGGCCTGCAAGGACAGAGGCCCACGGTCAGCCGTGGGCCTTTGTACACTCCAGCGAGACCGCACTCAGCCACCTTTTCGGCTGCGGCGAGCGCAGCGCGATTGCCGTTTCCCCTCTGCCCCTTTCCATGGGCCACGGCCAGCTCGTGGCGCTGTTAGGGCGCCAGTTTGGCGGCTTCAAACAAGGCCCGCTCATTGCCTGGAAAGCGGCATGAGGGTTCCATGCCAGTTCGTCTCAAGCCAAATGGACAGAACTCGCCGGGCGGCAAATGAGCCGAGGGGACAATCAAAAAAACCTAGGGGAGATGAATCTTGAGCTTGTAGCAGATGAAGAGAACCAGGATCGCGCCCAGTGTGGAAAAAATGAGGCCGGCGGGATGAAATCGCTCGTTTTTCGAGCGAGAAATCATGTGGGTAAGACCGCCGCCGAGGATCGATCCGACGACGCCGAGCACGAGTGTCCAGAACAACGTCAAGTGCTCATGCATGACTGATTTCGCGATGAGCCCCGAGAGTAGCCCGATGATTACATACCAAAGTATGTGAAACATGCCTTCTCCTCCATGGTTTGCTTTGAGCTGAAAATCCCCCTGTACCGGCGCCAATTCCCCGGAATGGCACTGCTACCGGGGAGAATTGCGACAGCAACACAACGATTGCGGCCGGAAAACGGGGCAGGGCGGTGTTGTGTTGCAATCGCCCGCCGAATCGAGAGCCCTCATCGTCGATTCTTCCGACAACGGTGCCTCGGCCGTTTCTTCCGCAATTCGGATTCTGCCGGGAGACGGTGTGTTGAAGCTGGTCAATTTTATACAGGTTGACGCGGCGGGGTTTGGTGCGCGACGCGCAAGCAGGAGCGCGCCGGCGGGCGGAGTTCAGCGCGAAAAGGCCCGTGGCTAAAGCCACTCACATTTTGGGCTTGCACTCAGGGGTTTCAAGGCCCCTGCTCCCTCCGTTGCTGCGTCGAGGCGTGCGGGCGGCGTGACGTCGGCGCGCGATGAAAACAACAGGGGCCAGGGATTAGGGAATGGAAAGTCGGCGAGTGGGTTCATGGCAAGGGCATCGATCGACAATCGACTCGGTTTCAGTTTTGCGACCGCACACGCCGGAGGCACTTGGTGGTATAGTCCCGGGCAGCCGGGAGGGTGGAGTGTAAGTCCTGGCTGAAAAGGGCAAGAAAAGAAAATGATGAAAGGATCTATTTGTATAGCGAAGAGCGCAGTAGCAATCGCGGTCCTGTTCGCAACAGCGAGCGCTTGGACGCAATCAGGCGCAAAGGTCAATCCGGCTTATGCAAAGCTGTTGACTGCGGCCGACGTGTCCAAAGTGACCGGACTCGCCGGAGTCAGCCTGATCCCTCCGGATCCGAGCAAAGGCGCGGGCGGCGATCTTAACTTTGCCTTGGCGAATGGGAAACAGATCCTGCTGGTCACTTTTTTGGATACGAATGCGTACAACCAATCAAAAGCCATGAAGGGCGTTTATGGGGGCGATGTCGCGGGCATTGGCGACGAGGCTTTCATCGGCAAGGTCATGGGAATGGACTCGATCCTCTATTTTCTGAAGGGCGCGCGGGGTGCGGCCCTGTCATCTTTCATTAACACGGACAATGGCTGGCCGGGAAGTCCTTATGTGAACCAGCAACAGTTGCGCCAGTTGGCCGCGTTGATTCTTTCTCGAATGTAACGGAGATGAGGGAGACCGGGCCTTTATTTGCTTTCGCTCCATTTCGCATGCCCTCAAAGACGGCTGCAATGGTTGCATCACTGTCCGGATCGGATCCTGGAGTTACGGACCTCCTCTGAGTCTTCCAGCAGTTGCTGAACGAAGACGCCGCCCCGACCCTATCGCGGGGCCGCTGCAGGCTGGCAAAAAGAACGAGTGCGCTGGAACCTCGTGAGGGGTATACTTCTGCCCTATTCCCAGGTAAATGAAAGTACCGGTCTAGGAGGAGCCCATGACAGCTTTCATGCGCACAGTATTTGTGGCCGGTTTATTGATCGGCCTATCGGCCCCCTTCGCGGCAGCACAAGACCAGGACGTGGAGGGAAGCAGCGACCATCCTTTGATTTCGCGATATCCCGGATCGTATATCGCGAAGTATCTGAGCAAGGAGTTCGATGAGTTCAGCCTTCCGCTGGGTCCGGTCGATGAGGAGAACACGATTACCAAGAACCAGCATCTGGAAGGGAAGATCACCCGCATCGTTTACGTGGCGCCTGCGGGACGCACGGTGCTGGAGGTCTTTCGCAACTATCAAGCCGCGCTCAAGAAGGGCGGGTTTGAGACGCTCTTTACGTGCGGCCCGCAGGGTTGCGGGAGCACGGTTGCAAATGCATATGCCAACAGCGGCGACAACGCCGATTACTGGGGACCCGAGCACGGGATTCATTACGTTTCGGCGAAGCTGGCGCGGCCGGAGGGCGACGTTTATGTGAGCTTGTTGGTCGACGATCTTGGCCCGGATTCCCGAACCGATGCCGAGCTTTATGTCATCGAAGTGAAGCCTATGGAGTCGGATCTCATCACAGTGAACGCAGCGTCGCTGGCCAACGACATTAACCGTACCGGCCACGCTTCGGTTTATGGCATCTACTTCGACACCGGAAAGGCAGATGTCAAGCCTGAGTCCGACGCGACACTGAGCGAGATCGCCAAGCTGATTCAAGGCGATCCCGCGCTGAAACTCTATGTCGTCGGGCACACCGACAACCAGGGCGCGCTCGACCTGAACATGGACCTTTCGCGCCGGCGCGCAGAAGCGGTGCTCGCCGCGCTCACGACAAAGTACGCGGTGCCGGCCACACGGCTGAAGGCCTACGGCTGCGGACCCTACACTCCCGTGGCGTCGAATGACACTGAGGACGGCCGCGCCAAGAACCGCCGCGTGGAGCTGGTGAAGCAGTAATGCATTGCAGCAACTGTTAGGCAAGTGCGGACTCGCCGCAGCCGCAGCCAAGCGCGGCATGAGGTGATTTTCATATCCGATGGCCTAGAAACTTGGGACAGGCATTCGACTTCGCGGTCCGCGCGAAGCGCGGCTCGTCCGACTCGGGACGGCAGGTCAGTGGGCAGCGAGTTGGTTGGGCGCGCGACGCGCAAGCAGGAGCGCGCCGGCGGGAGAAAGCAGCTTCTAGCCTCTAGCTCCTAGCTACGCTGCCGCGTGGGGTTGCGCGACCGCCCGGTTACCCCAAGAAGCACGATCAGCTTCCTGGGGACCCCGATTGCGAGCGCGCCTGGGAATGCTAGCCTAAATGGATTCGAGGATCATGAGGAGGTCAATGCAATGAAGGTGATGACGAGCTGGACAGTGCAGCGCTGGGCCCTGAGAGAGCTTCAAAGCGGAATGGAGATTCCGGGTTGGTTGCGGAGAGTGAGCGGGCGGGTGTTCGTGCTGGGTCTTTTGGCCGGCTTGGTTGTTCCAGCAGTTGCAGCCGGACAAAATGCGGCGGAGGCCGCGGGCGCGCCAGCGCTGATCGGTCAGCCTGTTGCGCCGGTGCGGCCGGTGGCGGACCAGTACTACGGCATGACGGTGAGCGATCCTTACCGGTACCTGGAGGATCTGACGAATCCAGAGGTGGTGGCGTGGTTCAAGGGACAGAATGACTACACGCGCGGCGTACTGGCGGCGATTCCGGGGCGGGACGCGCTGCTCAAGCGCATTCAGGAGCTGGACCAGTCGACTCCGGCTAGGGTGACCAGCGTCAATCGCATTCCGGGCGGACGGATCTTCTACGAGAAGGAACTGGCGAGCGAGATTGTGCCGAAGCTTTACGTGCGCGACGGGCTCGATGGCCAGGAACGCATCTTGCTGGATCCGGCGATGTATCCGGTTGCCGAGGGCTCGCACAATGCGATCAGCTACTACACGCCGTCGTGGGACGGGAAGATGGTCGCGGTGGGAGTGTCGGCGGGCGGTTCGGAGAACGCGATCATACACATTTTCGAAGTGGACACCGGCAAAGAGTTGCCGGAGACGATCGATCGCGGGCGGTTTGGAGCGATTGTGTGGCGGACCGACAATCGATCGTTCTTTTATAACCGGCTGCAGAAGCTGGCGCCGGGCCAGCCGCAAACGGATTATGAGCAGAAGAGCATCGATTATCTGCACGTGGTGGGGACCGACGTCGACAAGGATGTGCCGGCATTCGGAATCGGGCTCTCGCCGAGAGTGGAGATTGCCGCGGCCGATGCTCCGTTTGTGGCTCCTACGGTCAATTCGCGGTGGACGTTGGGGATTATTGCGCACGGCGTGCTGAATGAAGCGACCCTTTACGAGGCGCCGACGGATGAGGTGGGAAAGCCGGACACGCCGTGGGAAAAGATTTGCGATGTGAGCGACGATGTGACGTCATTTGCAGTGCATGGCGACGAACTCTACCTGCTGAGCCACAAGGGCGCGCCTCACTTCAAGGTTCTCAAGACGAGCCTTTTGCACCCCGACATGGAACACGCGGAGGTGGTGGAGCCAGAGGGCGACCATGTGATCAAGGACATTGAAACTGCCGAGGACGGGCTGTATGTGCAGGAGACAGACGGGACGCTGGGAGTGCTCAAACGGCTGAGTTATCAAGGGGGAAAGCCGGAAGAGGTCGAGCTTCCTTTTGAAGGATCAGTCGGCCTGTCGGGTATGGATGAGAGGGTTCCAGGGGCTTTTGTTGTGATGACTTCGTGGGCCAAGGCGCCGCGAATCTACTCGTTCGACCCGAAGACGCGAGCGGTTACGGATACCAAGCTGCAGCCACTGGGACCGAATGACGATCCGGGGGATGTGGTGACGGAGGAAGTGAAGGTGAAGAGCTGGGACGGCGTGATGGTTCCGCTGTCGATTGTGCGCATGCGCGGCGTGAAGATGGATGGAAGCAATCCGACTCTCTTGTGGGGCTATGGGGCATATGGGATTTCCATCGATCCGGAGTTCAATCCAGTGTTGCTGGCGTGGCTGGAAAAAGGCGGCGTATTTGCAGTGGCGCATCCGCGGGGCGGCGGCGAGTACGGCGACGACTGGCACAAGGGCGGGGAGAAGCTGACCAAGCCGAATACATGGCGCGACTTTATCGCCTGCGGGGAATACCTGATCGATAACCACTACACGTCGCCGGCAAAGCTGGCCGGCGAGGGAGGGAGCGCGGGCGGCATCACGATCGGCAGGGCGATAACCGAGCGGCCGGAATTGTTTGCGGCAGCACTCGACGAGGTGGGTGACTCGAACATGGTGCGCATCGAGAACACGCCCAACGGCCCGCCCAACATTCCGGAGTTTGGGAGTACGCAGACGGAATGGGGATTTGAGGACCTGTACACGATGGACTCGTATGAGCATGTTCGCGATGGTGTGCATTATCCGGCGGTGCTGCTGACAACGGGTTGGAACGACCCGCGCGTTGCATCATCGCAGCCGGGGAAGATGGCGGCGCGGCTGGAGGCAGCCACGGGCAGCGGAAAACCGGTTCTACTGCGCGTTGAATATGCTGCCGGGCATGGATTCGGTTCGACAAAGGCGCAGAACGAAGAGCTGAACGCGGACAACTGGAGCTTCCTGCTGTGGCAGTTTGGGGTGGACGGATTCCAGCCCGGTGCCGCGGCTGCAGCGGGAAAATAGCCACGCAGACGGGTACGGTGCGGGCTGAGGTGCGGGTACGATGCGGGCTGTGGTGTGGACGTGGAAGCCCGCACGACAGCCGGTCCGATGATGGGTGGTGTGTTTGGGTTTGAGCGATCCCAGGTCTTCCGCCGCGGCGGACCGCGGCGGAAGACCTGGGGCACCCACACTCAGTGCGGATCGCAGATTACCGGTGGCCGCCGCCGTGATAGCCGGGGAGGGCGTGTTCACCGCCCGCATCGTGGCCGGCTGGGCCGACGTGGCCGCGGCCATCGCGCGCCTCGTTGCCGTGGAAGTGGTTAAACGGTTCAGCGCCGCGTTCGGGCAACGGTCCGCGATAGCCGTGATGAGGATCGAAGCGGTTGTCGACATGGCCGTAGAAGTGGCCGGGGCCGCGGAACCAGTGACCAGCGCCAATAAACACTCCGTTCACAAACCAATCGGGCCCGTAGTAGCCGTAGGGCGCGCATTGATACGGAGAATAGTCGAAGTACCCATAGGGACAGACCGGTTCCGGTCCAAAGTTGACGCCGATGGAGATTTGGGCCGGTGCGGAAGGCACCCAAAGGAACAGGCCCATTGCGAAGGCTGCGAAAGCGAAGATTCTAACTTTGGTCATGATCTCTCCTTGATTGGTTTGAAGTGCGGGATGGGTTGGGGGTTGCATGGAAAAACAGTGGTTAGTGGTTGGTGGTTAGTGATTAGTGGTTAGTTGCGGGGTTTGCGGAGTTGGTGCGGCGTGCAATCGGACCGATCGCGCACCGCACTTCGCTCAGAAGTCCAAGCCCGTGGTCAGAAAACCATAATCAGTGGTCAGAGATTCGGGGGCCGGGGAATCCACTTGTGCTGATTGGCTGCGTTGGCTGCCTCGGCGGCCAGGGTCAACTCCTTGCTTGCCGCCGTGAGCTCGTTCTCGGCGTTCACCGCGTGGTTCTGCATGTCGTAGTTGTTCTGGTGCTGCGCGGCGATGATGGATTCGTAGGCCTCGGCAATGAGTTTCTGCGCGGCCGCGATGTTGGGATGCACCGCAGCGCTGACGGTGACAGGAGGCGGAGCCTGCGCGATGGTTGAACCGCCAACCAAAAGTCCCAGGGCGAGCGCGCTGACGATTGTGAGTTTGTTCGTTCACATGATTTCGATCTCCATTTTGAACTTCAGGCTTTACGCCTGCGGTGCATTGCGGGACCGGTGAAGCTTGTCCTGAACCGAGCGGTGCATGAGGGAGAGTTATGCCGGGCTTACGAGAGATCCCCTGCTTAGAACCCGCTGGCAATTCCGGGTGCGGGAACTGCAGAAAAGTTACATCAGAGCCTCAAATCTGTTGCAGGACGCAGGGGACGACCCTGGTACGTGGAAAGCAACAGCCAGGGTAGTATCCTCGGCCTCGATGAGGAGCAATGTCAAGCAAGGAATTGAGATTTTGAAGATGCGGGAAGGCGGTGGGCGCGGACGGAGAGATTCTGCGAAGGTGAGCAAAACGAATCAGACATGATTCCGGGACCAGCCCAGAATTACTAAAGAACCTGAGTGCAGTAGCCCTCAAGCGCGGCAAACCGGTGGGGTGTGACTGCTCGTATCGGCTGAAGCCATCGCGAGTCCAGTCCATTCGACAATGGGAAGCTTGCTCCGGAGCAAGCGGCAGTTAACCAATGTAAGTCAGAGGAAGCTCTTATGAATGCGAAACTCATCGTCACTTCGGCCGTCTTGGCCCTGGCGCTTGGAATGGCGGCTCCTGCCTTCGCGCAGGATCAGAAGCAAGGCGACAAGCAAGGTCAGCCAGCAAAACGGCAACAGCCTGCAGCGCAGCAAAATCCTGCGCCGCAACAGCACGCCCAGCAGCAGCCAGCGCAGCGACAACAGCCCGCAGCGCAGCAAAAGCCTGCGCCGCAACAGCACGCCCAGCAGCAGCCAGCGCAGCGGCAACAGCCTGCAGCGCAGCAGCATGCCCAGCAGCAGCCAGCGCAGCGGCAACAGCCTGCAGCGCAGCAGCACGCCCAGCAGCAGCCAGCGCAGCGGCAACAGCCAGCAGCGCAGCAGCACGCCCAGCAGCAGCCGGCGCAACGGCAGCAACAGCAACCTCAGCGCACTGCAGCGCAGCAGCGTACCGAGCAGACCACCTGGCAAAATCATCGCGCAGGAAACTGGCAGACCGACCACCGCACCTGGCAACAACGGGGCGGCTACAACGGCTACCGTGTCCCTGACGCCCGGTACAGCGTCTACTTTGGCTCGCGGCATGCGTTTCGGATCTACGGTCTTCCCTTCATGGTTTTTGATGGATACCCACGTTTCCAGTACAACGGCTATTGGATTACGCTTCTCGACCCATGGCCGGGAAACTGGTCGAATGACTGGTATGACACCGACGACGTCTACGTGGTTTACGCGAACGACGGTTATTACCTGTACGACGACAGGTATCCGGGCATCGGAATTGCGATCAGCATCTCGATGTAATGACGCTCGGTGCGCGCCGTTTTTCGAGCGGCAAGTCCGGTAGTGGCTCAGGGCAGGCTTTCGACTACGTTTGGCGCACAATTGGCGGCGATTGTGCGCCGAGTTGCGTCAGCATGACAATGCAGACGGATGTGTTCGTGGCGTCCCACCCATCGCGCGGTTGAGCTGCGCGATGGATGGGGTTCCCCCTGGGTAAGTTAAGTTGCTTTATCCATCTATAATGTCCTGCCCCTTCCGTGGCAGAGACGCTTGAACTGCCAGTGATTAGTGGTCAGTGATCAGTGATCAGTCCTCAAAAAATCCGCTGGTTGAGATCGATCACGTAACTCTTGAAACCCGATCCCCTAGGCCATGAAGCCAAGGTAGGGATCGGTACCGAAGTTGCCGAAGTTGGGGAAGACGGTGCGGATCTGGCTGTCGGAGAGGCCGAACCAACTGGCGAGAGTGCCTGCATACTGCTCGACGGCGGTGGTGGGGATGAGGCGGCCTGCGCCGACGTCGTTCTGCTGATCGACACCGACGACGGGGTACTGGCCGTACATGTCCTGCCCTTGCACGGCGCCGCCGACAACGAAGTGGTGGCTGCCCCAGCCGTGGTCGGTGCCGTCGCTGTTCGAGGTGAGGGTGCGGCCGAAGTCGGAGATGGTGAACGCGGTGACATTGTTGCCGAGGCCCATGCCAACCATGAGGCCGTCGAAGTATTGAAAAGCTGCGCCGAGCTGGGTGAGAAGGCGCGCGTGCTGCTGAGCCTGTCCGTCGTGTGTGTCGAAGCTGCCAAGCTGGACGTAGAAGATTTGGCGGGTGACGCCGAGCTGGGCGCGACCGGCGATGATGCGAGCGACGGTTTGCATGGACGCGGCCAGCGGATTATCGACGAGCATGTTAGTGGTGGGATCGAGATATTGCGGGGGATTGGCGACGCCTCCCACGCCCGCGGGCGCCATGGCGGTGGCCAGCGTGGCCTGCGCCTGCATGGAACGGTTGATGACGACCTCGTATTCCTTTGCGAAGAGATTGGTTTCGTCGGAGGTGAGGATGGAGTTGAGCGGGTTGACGGCGGCGGGCAGGCCGAAGGGCGGCTGCTGGAGGCCGTAGATGGGAATGGGTCCGGCGGGCGTGACGTTGAGCTGGAACGAAGATTGTCCGGCGAGGAAGAGGGCGTTCCCGGCGGTGGAGATGCAGGTGAACATGGAGTTGGAATTCATGTTCATGGCTTCAATGGCGTCGGCCACGGCACCGCCCCAGCCGACGCGCTCGCCGCTGCCGAGATTGGAGGCGATGGCCTGCCATGCGGCGGTTTGATCGAAGTGCGAGAAGAGCGAATCGGGCAGGGGGACGGAGTTCGCGTTGATCTGTGTTTTGGTGGCCGGTGTGACAAGGGTTCCCGTGTTGGCAACGATGGCTGCGCGACCGGCATTGAAGAGAGATTGCACGCCGCCGAGAGAAGGATTGAGAGCGAAGGTGCGGCCGGATTGTGGAGTCTTGAGGGTGATGGGCAGCAGTTCGCTCATGGGATAGGCGAGGCCGGGCGCGCCGGAGCGAGCGCTGGTGAAGGCGGCGAAAGAATCAGGATCGGTGGCGATCACGGTGCCGTGACCGTCGTTGCCGCCCTGCAGGTAGACGCAGACGAGCGCGCGATAGTCGTTGCCGGTGGTGGATTGCGCCATGGCGGCGAGCGAGTTGAGCTCGAGGAGAAATGGGCTGACGTAAATGCCGGCCATGGACGCCATGGAGGCGGTGCGAAGAAACTGCCGGCGGGTTTGGTTGCAAGTGCAGCTCATGGCTGGCTCCTATTGCTGCGCGGCGTAGTCGGGCGACGCCACGGTGAGATAGATGGCCGTTTCGACGCGGGCCAAAAGCGCGGCGTTGATGGCGTTCTGATCGCTGGTGGGGATGGGGATGGCCGTGATGGCGGCGAGAATCTGGTTGTAGAGCGTCGATGACATCTGGCCGGACATGAGCAGCAGATTGATGCGGTCGAGCAACTGATCGGGCGTAGCGGCGAGCGTCATTTCGGTGCCGTAGTACGAGAAGACATCGGGACCGCCCTGCGCGTTGGCGCCGATTGCGCTCTGCAGGTAGTTGATGTAGCCGACGACGGTGGAGACGTTGGTCATCTGCATCTCCGGCGCGAGCAGGCCCGCTGCGGAGATGGAGGTGTTGGGGGGCGTGTAGCCGGGCGCGAACCAGTTGAAGACAGTGGGCGAGCGGAGCCACATTTGGCCGAGGCCGTAGATGGGATCCTCAGTGCTGCCGACATTGAAGGAGCCGGTGCGCGATTGCGCGGTGAAGGCGCGGGCCCACTCGGTGTAGCGCAGCAGAGCTTCGCGGACTTTTCCGTATTGCGGGTTGGTGGTGGCTGTGGCCGTGTCGCGCGCTTCGGGGTCAAGAAGAATAGCGGTGATGACGGCCTGCAGATTGCCGCGCACGCCGGTGCCGTCGTTTTCAAACACCTTGGCGACGCGACTGATGTACGCGGGGCTGGGATTGCTCGTCACCAGGTGCTGGATCATTTGCTTCGAGAAAAACGCGGGCAGATTCGGGTGATTGAAGAGCGTGTCGAGAGCAATTTTGAGATCGCCGGCGGGGTCAGGGCTGCCTGAGGCGGGAATGGTGACGCCGAGGAAGTCCTTTTCGACGGTGGAGTGGTGGCTGGGAAAGTCCTGCATTGGAAGCAGCTCTTCGCCGTAGCCGGGACCGACGTAAACGCAGCAGTTGGACCAGGCGTTGTCAGTGGAGTCGCCGGGGATGTTCCAGCTCCAGCCGGTGAAGACGGCGGCGAGGCCCTTGACGTCGGTATTCGAATAGGTGGGGATGGGGTTGCCGCTGCCGTCGAGCTGCTGCGAGCCATCGTCATTCAACTGCCAGAGGCCGATGGTGAAAAGCTGCATGACCTCGCGCGCGTAGTTTTCATCGGGATCGGTGGTGGCGTTGCCCTTGTCGTTGCCCTGCATGGAGAGGAACTGGCCCATCATCGGGCTGAGCGTGACGTCCTCGAGAAGCTGGCGGAAGTTGCCGAAGGCGTCGGCGCCGAGCATGTCGTAATAGCTGGCTTCGCCGCGCGGCATGTTTTGAATTGCCGTGGTGTTGTTGCTGGAGATGACGAACTGCAGCGAGAGGGCGTATTTGACGCGCTGGCGGAGCTCGTCGGGCGCGGTGATGGATTGCTGCCAGAAGGTGTCCTGGACCAAGCCCTCGTCGGCGCTGTTCTGGACGAAGAGCGCGGCGTTGCATTTGACGTCGGCCGCGGCGCAGGGCGGGTTGTTGACGATGAGCGTCTGTTCGACGGACGGCTCGGTGGGCGTCGGCTGGATGGCGAATTGCTGATTGAGCCACGCCTGGTAGCCTTCAAGCGAAAGATTGCGAATGTCGGCGTCGGTTGGTCCGAAGGTGGCCTGCTCAAGGAAGCGCGCGGCGTCATTGAGATCGACAACCGGAGTGGGTGGCGTGCCGCTGACGGTGGCGATGAGATCGTTCGATGCGGCGGGGCCGGGACTGGGATTGAGCACCTGCAAATCGAGATTGCCGGGCTGCGCCTGATCGACCGTCGCCGTCACTTGCGTTCCGCTGTTGAAGGTTGTGGGCGCCGGAGCTCCGTTGACGAGCACTTGCGCGCCGGTGATGAACTTTTGGCCGGTGAGCACGATGGTCGCGGGCCCGGGATCGAAGGCCATGGGCGTGGCGGAGGCGAGAATTGGAATGGGATTCATCACCGAGATGTTCTGCGTGATGGAGACGGCGGGATTGTCGACGCTGGTGATGGTGAGTTGAACGATGTTGCTCGGCGTGGGAACAACGGGCGGCGCGGTGTAGGTGATGGAGCCATCGGTGTTCGAGACCGCTGTGCCAACAACGCCGTTGCCGCCGGCGATGCCGTTCACCTGAAGCGTGACGGCGGGATTATCGGTTCCGTTGACCATCAATCCGAGGTTCAGAGTGTTTGAGACGCGAACATCGGTGCCGGAGTTTGGCTGGAGCGTGAGCACGACCTGGCCGGGGCCAACCTTCAAGGAAAGCGGCAGCGCGCTGGCCGAGCCGGGATTGGGATTGGTGACGGTGAGCGGGTAAGTGCCGGGGTTAGGCGCGGCGATTTGCGCGACCAACTCAGTGCCGGAGACATAGGTGGTGGTAACAAATGCGCCGTTCCAACTGATCTGCGCGCCGTAGACGAACTGCGAGCCGTTCACGATAACGGTTGTGGTGCCTTCGGAGAATCCGTTCGGAGTGACTGTGCCAAGGACGGGAATCGGATTCCACACCTGAATGGATACAAAGCCGGGAACGGCGGTTGGATATTTGGCGATGGAACTGGTGATCTGGACCGTGTAGGGACTGGGAACGATGGCGGGGGCCGTGTAAACGCCTGAGCTCGAGATGATGCCGACGGTTGCGTTGCCGCCCGCGATTCCGTTGACGTAGAAGGTCATCGGAAGTCCGGAGGCAAGGTAGCTCGAGGTGAGCTGGACGGTCTGATTTACGCGGACGTCGGTGGCCGGCGATCCGATGGCCGCGATGGTGTTGAGATCGACCGCGATCGATCCGCCGCCGCAGCCTGAGGTCAGGGGGGCGACGATGGATAGCGAAAGGCCGAGGAGGAATGACGTCCAATGGGACGCAGTTGTCAGAGGACTGCGTTGGGGCACGGAAGTGCGAAGACACGCCACTCGCATAGATGCTCCTAGACAGGGAACTCCAAGGCAGGCAAATGCTGAACAACAAAAGGGGACAGGGGAAGAGCGCTCCAGTTGATTCGAATCAGAGGTTATCGAAGTCACCAGTCAAATGCAAACCAAAATGCGGCAAAGAATTACCTAGGTAATACTTTCCGGCTTGCCGCCCCAAGCTCGTGTCGGGCCCAGGGAGCTGGGTCAAGCCGGTGACAAGGCACGAGATAAGAGGGATTTATGCCGTGCGACTGCTAGCGGCTGCCGGCGATCATCTGGGCGGCGTGCTGGAGGCTGGTGTCGGTGACCTTTGCGCCGGACAACATGCGGGCGACTTCGTGCATGCGGGCGCGGTCGTCGAGGACGCGGATGCGGGTTTGCGTGCGGCCGTCTTTCTCGCGTTTTTCGACGGCGAGATGCTGGTCGGCGAAGGCGGCGATCTGCGGGAGGTGTGTGACGCAGAGGACCTGCTGGGCGCGGCCGAGGGCTTTGAGCTTCTGGCCGACGGCTTCAGCGGCGCGGCCTCCGATGCCAATGTCGATTTCGTCGAAGACGAGCGTGCGGGGGGTGGTTTTCTTTTTCGTTTTGGACGACGAGCCTTCTTCGACGGCGACCTTGAGAGCGAGCAGCACGCGGGAGAGCTCGCCGCCGGAGGCGATTTCGACGAGCGGCTTGAGGGGCTCGCCCGGGTTGGTTGCAATGCGGTATTCGACCGCGTCCCAGCCGGAAGCGGACCACGCGGATTCCTGATCGCTCGATGTGACAGCGACTTCGAACTTGACCTTCATGGCGAGCGAGTTGATTTGCGCTTCGGCAAGCTTGGCGAGCTTGGTTGCGGCGGCCTTGCGTTCTGCGGTGAGGGCGGCGGCGGCTTTGCGGTAGGCTGCGGCGGCTTTGTCGAGATCGGCGCGGAGGGTTTTGAGAATTTCGTCGCGGTCTTCGACTTCGGAGAGCTTGCGGGCGACGTCTTCGCCGAACGTAATGACCTCGGCGACGGTCTTGCCGTATTTCCTTTTGAGCCGATCGATGAGGGCAAGGCGGTCTTCGATTTCGGCTAGCCGCTCGGGCGAAGCGCTGACGCGTTCGGCGTAGTCGCGGAGAGCGGAGGCGATATCGGAGATGGTGGCGCGGGCGGAGGCGAGCTGCTGCACGGATTCGGTGAAGCGCTGGTCGTAGCGGGCAAGCTCTTCGACGTTGCGAATCGCGTCGCGGAGAGCGGCTTCGGCGCTGGCACTGCCCTCGTAGAGCTGGTCGAAGGCGTTCATGGCTGCGGCGTAGAGTTTTTCGGCGTTGGCAAGGACGCGCTTCTCGGTTTCGAGGGCCTCGTCTTCGCCGGGTTGGAGATGGGCTTGCTCAATTTCCTTGCTCTGATAGCTCCAGAGGTCGACCATCCGCAGGCGGTCCTGTTCGCCGTGAAGGAGGTCGTTGAGCTTGCCCGAAGCGTCATGCCACTGAGCGTAAGCCTCGGCAACCGCATCTAATGAAATGCCGGCGAAACGGTCGAGGAGGAGCCGCTGCTGCGCCTGGTCGAAGCTGGAGAGGCTTTCGGTCTGCGCGTGAACGAAGGCAAGCTCGGGCGCGAGCTGCTTGAGGACCTGAACGGTGGCGGGCTGGTTGTTGACGAAAACGCGGCCCTTGCCGGTGGAGAGGATTTCGCGACGAAGGATGATTTCGGCGCCTTCGGCATCGATTCCGTTGGCTTCGAGGATGGATTCGGCACCCGGAGTCGATTCGAAGACGCAGGAGAGAGCGGTTTTGTCGGCGCCGTGGCGGACCAGCTCTCCGGACCCTTTGCCTCCCAGGAGGAGGGCAAGCGCGTCAACGAGAATGGATTTGCCCGCGCCGGTTTCGCCGGTGAGGAGGTTGAGGCCGGGCCCGAAGGAGGCGATGGCGTGATCGATGACGGCGTAGTTTTCAGCGCGCAGTTCGACGAGCATGGTTGATCCGTTTTACCACGGAGGCTTGATGGATAGGTTGGCGCCTCTCCCCCACCCTAGGTGCAAAAACAAAGGCGCGCTGCCCAGAGGGCACCCAGCTGGGGTACCCGTTCCCCGTGAAAAGCAACCGCAGATCCTTCGACTCCCTCCGTCCGCCACGTCGGACTGCGGTCGCTCAGGATGACAGCGCTCAGAATATTACAGAACGAGAATCCGAGCGCAGCATAGCATGAAAGGGGCTCGCGAGGAGTGCCGCTCGCCATTCTGGGCAAAGGAAACTGGGGCGGAGGAGACAGAAGCGCGCGGGGTGGAGCGCCCGCAACCGCGCGAATGAGGCGCCCGGCAAGCGGGTGCACCCAAACGGTCACTTGGGCGGGAGAACGCGGTCTGGTACCGTTGACAATGAGGTGAATGGCGATTTTTACAGCAGCATTGGCGTTGTTTTTGCAGACTGACGGTGGCGCGGGTACGGGCGCGGCGCCCTCTCCGGGATTCGGCGAGCTGGCCGACATGATGGGTAACATCGGGCCGGTCGCCATTTTTGTGCTGGTGCTGCTCCTGCTGGCCAGCCTTTACTCGTGGATGGTGATTCTGGGCAAGATTTCAACGTTCAGCAAGGCGACAACGCAGAGCCGGAGGTTCATTCGCGCGTTTCGCAAGGCGACGCGGCTGCAGGAGATTGCGGCGCTGGCCGGCGACTACAGCGCGAGCCCGCTGGCACAGGTGTTTGAGGATGTGTACGAGACGTACAAACGGCAGACGGGCGGGTCGGGGCCTCCGCGAAACCTGGCGCCGCTGGAGCGCACGGCACAGACGGCTGCGAGCACGGCAGTGACGGCGCTGGAGCGGCGCATGACGTGGCTGGCGACGATCGGAGCGACGAGCCCGTTTGTGGGCCTGTTCGGAACCGTGATGGGCGTGGTGGACGCCTTCCACGGGTTGGGGACAGCGGGCGCGGCGACGCTGCGCGCCGTTGCGCCGGGCATCAGCGAGGCGCTGATTACGACGGCAGCGGGATTGTTCGTGGCTGTGCCGGCGGTGGTGGCGTACAACCAGTTTTCAGCGCGGATCAGGATTTTCGCGTCGGCTACTGACGATTTTTGCCGCGAGCTGCTGAACTCGCTCGAAGAGATGCCGGTGCGGACGCAGACGCCGGCGGCGCCGCGTGTTCCGGCTGAGATGCCGCGCGAGGCGGAGCGCAGTCTATATAAGTAGCGGAGCGAGCGGAGTTAGCGGAGCTAGCCCAGTTCCGCAAGAGGTTGAACGTGGCATTCACGACCATCAACGGACAAACACGATCGTCGCTGGCGGACATCAACATCACGCCGCTGGTGGATGTTGTTCTGGTGCTGCTGGTGATCTTCATGATCACCGAGCCGGTGCTGCAGTCGGGGATCGAAGTGAATGTGCCGAAGACGCGAACGGTGAAACAGATCACCGAGCAGCGGATGGTGGTGACGATCGACCGCGATCAGAATGTTTTCCTGAACGATCAGCCGGTGAACGTGCACGATCTGCCGGCGAGGCTGCGCCAGGCGGGAGTGGACCCGGCGCACCAGGCGATTTATTTGCGCAGCGACGAGCGGGTGCCGTTCGGGGCCTTCGCCAGCGTGATGGACGCGGTGAAGCTGTCGGGGATCACGAATGTGTCGATCGTGACGCAGCCGCTGGAGCTGAAGGGACCGGCGGGGAGCGGGAATTGAGCGAGGCAAATTTCGGTTGCGGGTCGAGTTATCCCAGGTCTCAAAATCGAGACCTGGGGCACCCCTCTGGCAGCGAGGACGCTGCCAGTACAGCCGGACTACCACCCCAGCAAGCCAAACGCGGGCTTGCCGGGGGCCCCGGACTGGAGTCCGGCGCTACCGGATCGTGATAAGGAATCATGGATAGCGTTCTGGAGGGCGGCGAACACCTGGAGCGGGAACTGGCGCGGGAGTCTTTTGCGGGACCGGCGGCGGGCTCGCTGGGGCTGCATCTGGCGATCGCGGCGATGCTCGTGTCTTACGCCTGGGCGATGGGGCTCTTCCATCACAACTTCTGGGGCACGGCAGGCGCGGGCGGATCGATGCAGGTGACGCTGACGAACGCACTGCCTCTGCCGGCCGAACAGATCAACCAGAATGTGCTGGCGACGGAGACGCCCAGCCAGGCGCCCGCTGCGCCGAGCCCGAAGGAACAGAAACACGTGGATGAGACGGCGATTCCGATTCTGGGCAAGCCGGCGAAGCCCACGGCCAAAAACATTCCGAAGACGCAAATGCACCAGCCGCAGCCCAAGCAGAACGTAGCGCAGTACGGCGAGCAATCCGGTTCGGTGATGCCGCACCAGATGCAGCCTAGCTCAGGCTCAAATCCTTCGGTCAACGTAACAAATGGAGATTTTGGAAGCATGTACCCCTGGTACGTCCAGATCATCAAGACCAGAGTTGATCAGAACTGGTACCGTGGTCAGGTCGACCCGCGTACGCCGAAGGGCGCCGTGACGCAGATTTATTTCCGCGTAAATGCAGAAGGCGTACCGTCGGGCTTTAAGGTGGACATTTCGAGCGGTAGTCCCACTCTTGACCAGTCATGTTTGGCGGCCACGGAGCGCGTAGATGTATTTGGCCGGCTGCCGTCCCTTCCGAGGATCACATGGCTTGACGTAACCTACGACTGCACCTATTGAGGCGGGCTTGAGGCGCAGCGAGTGCGCACGCTCGGCCAGTTGGCGCGAATTATAATCAGAGTACGTTGAAGGTTTCGTACTACTGCGAGTACTGAAAGACAGTGGTTAGTGGTTAGTGGTTAGTGGTGAGTGGTTAGTGGCGTGCGCACAATCAACTGTTACCCCAACAGGAAGGATTGCAGAACGCATGAAGGCAACAATTCGGGTCTTCCCCTTGTTCTTACTTTCCCTGGCGTATCTTTCAGCGCCGCAAATCTCGGCTCAAGACTGGGTACACACGGGAACGAACCTGGGCAACGAGCGGATTCGGCTGGCTGCGGCAGACTTCAAGCCGGTCGGAAGCGATCCGGGGACGGCGCCGCTGAAGGCGATCTTCGACTCCACACTTTATAACGACCTGACGAGCGCGGGCATCTTCGACATGGTGTCGAAAAGCCTGGCGCCGCAAGCGATGCCGGGATCGCCGCAGGAGTTTGCAGCAAATCAGTGGTCGTCGGCGCCGGCCAATGCGGCGATGGTGGCGTTCGGAGCGCTTTCGGCGACAAACGGGCGGCTGGTGGTGTACGGATGGCTGACGGACGCGCGCACGGCGGGTAGCACGCCGGTGCTGGCGTCGCAGTACAACGAGGCGGCGAGCCAGGAGATGGCGCGCACGGTGGCGCACCGGTTTGCCGACGAGATCATCTACCGGCTGGGCGGCGCGATTAACGGCATCGCGGAAACCAAAATCTACTTCGTCAGCAGTCGGACCGGGTCAAAAGAGATCTGGGTGATGGATTACGACGGGCAGAACCAGCACGCGGTCACGCATCTGGGCAGCATTTCGCTCTCGCCGCGCATCTCACCGGATAACTCCCGCATTGCGTTCGCGTCACTGGGAGGTGACGGATGGGCGATTCGCATGTATTCGCTGGACCTGGGGCGGCTGGTGAGTTTCCCTGGAGGGTCCGCGGGCGGGAGCAACCAGTCGCCGGCGTGGTCGGCAGATGGCGCGAGAATCGCGTTCTCCTCGGCGCGAGGGGGCCATCCGGATATCTGGATTTCAGACATGAGCGGCGCCAATGCGCACAGCATCTCGTCGTTCGGCTCGGATGTTTCTCCGGTGTGGAATCCACGCACCGGCAACCAGATTGCATTTGTGAGCGGGCGGACGGGCGAGCCGCAGATCTACGTCATGGACAAGGATGGCGCCAACGTGCAGCGCATGACCGATGGGGGTTATGCCATCTCTCCCTCATGGTCGCCGAACGGCGCCCTGCTGGCGTTTGCATGGAACCGCAAATACGGTCCCGGCGATCCCGGCGGGTACGACATCTACGTGATGGATATTGCCAGCAAGAACTGGCTGCAAGCGACCCACGAAGCCGGCGTCAACGACTTTCCATCGTGGTCGCCGGACGGACGCCACATCGTGTTCCAGCGGCAGATCGGGCATCGCACGCAGATCTGGACGATGCTGTCCGACGGCACCGGTCAGCAGCAACTGACCTTCTCCGGCGACAATTCCATGCCCAACTGGAGCTGGAAGTGAGGTTTTGCGCACTGGCCGCCGCGGCAGGTTCCCGCATTGTAACCAGTATCGTCAACCAGGGAACGCGATTCGATGAACTATCATTTTATGGGTGCTGAAATCGGAAAGCGGCACGCTGCGGTGACAAGAAAACCCGGTTGCCCGAAAGAGCGACTTGACCTTTTTTGAGAAGGAGAATTCCCTTGAAAACACAAAAACTTATGATTGCTCTTTTGCTGGTCGCGCTGACCGCCGTCTCGGGTTGCAAAAAGAAGACCGCGCCCCTGCCGTCGGCCGAAGAGGCGCCGGCCGCAACCTCTGGCGCGCCGACGGCACAACTGACCGCGACACCAACGGTGATTTCAGCCGGAGACCAGGTGCAGTTAAGCTGGAAGACGACCAACGCGAGCTCGATTTCGATTGACGGCATCGGCGATGTTCCCTCAGTGGGCGTAAAGACCGTGACGCCGACGGAGTCGACCACCTACCACCTGGTGGCGCGCGGGGACGGAGGGTCGGCCGACGCTTCAGCCTACGTGACCGTGAATGCGCCGCCGGCGATCAGCGTGCCCAGCAAAGGCATGAGCGCAGAAGAAGAGTTCAACGCGCGCGTGCAGCCGATCTTCTTCGACTACGACAACTACGATATTCGCGGCGACGCGCAGGCGATCCTGGCGAAGAATGCCGATTACCTGAATGCGCACCCCGACATCAAGATCGTGATCGGCGGCTACTGCGACGAGCGCGGATCGGACGAGTACAACCTGGTGCTGGGCCAGAACCGTGCGCAGGCGGCGAAAACCGCGCTGGTTACGGCAGGCATCGCGGCCGATCGCATCCGCGTGATCAGCTACGGCAAGGAAAAGCCGTTCTGCTCGGATTCGACGGAGGAATGCTGGCAGTTAAACCGCAGGGACGGGTTTACGATCGACAGGTAAGAACAGCTGATAGCTCTTAGCTTTTAGCTATTAGCTTTGGGCTGGCGCGGAAACCGTCAGCATAATGGGTCTGGCCAAGGCCCGGACCTGCCGGAATTCGATTCGCATTGACACGCGGCAGCCTCGCCCACAGAGCCCGGCTGCCGTATGTTGTATTCAGGGAGTTTTTGGATCAGGAAGGCAAAAACATGCATACATCAAGACCTCTTCGCCAACGTCTGCTCGCAGTTGCGGCGCTGATTCTTCTGTTTGGTCCCGCGGCCATGCCCGCGCACGCGGTCTCGAAAGAGATGGTAGAGCTGCAAACGCAGGTGCAGCAGTTGCTGGATGCGGTGCAGCGGCTGCAGTCCACGCTGGATGCGCGCATGGGCGTGCTGGAGCACCTTGCGCAACAGGCCTCCGACCAGGCAACCCAGGTGACCGCAACGGTGACTGCGCTGCAGCAGAAGATCAACGCGCAGAACGATGCGGTGAGCGGCAAGGTGGACGCTGTTTCAGGGCAGGTGCAGTCGCTGAACGATTCGGTGGACGAGCTGAAGGCGCGGGTCGCCAAGCTGGACAAATCGGTCGAGGACCTGCAGGCGCAACTGCAGGCAATGCAGGCAGCGCAGACGCAGCCGGGCGCAACAGGACCCGGTGCAACAGGGCCGGGCGGTGAGGCAAATCCGGGACAGGGCCAGGGACCTGGGGTGCCGGGCGCCGCGCCGGGCGGAACAGGACCAGGAACGGGAACGGGAGCGGCTACAACGCAGCAAGCGCCACCGTTGCAGGAGACTCTGCAGGCGGGCGTGCGCGATTACAACGCCGGACGGTACCAGGTGGCGCAGGGAGAGTTCCAGGACGTTGTGCATTACTACCCGCTGGACGACGTGGCGGGGACGGCGCAGTTCTATTTGGGCGAGATTGCGTACCAGCAGAAGGATTATGACACCGCGATCAACGACTACAACGCGCTGCTCGAGGGCTTCAGCGGGAACGCCAAGGTTCCGGCGGCGCAACTGCACAAGGGATTCGCGCTGATTGCGCAGGATAAGCGCGAAGAAGGCATTCACGAGTTGCGCTCGCTGATCCAGCGGCATCCGCAGACGCCGGAAGCGCGGGCGGCGCGCACAAAGCTGGCGGCGATGGGAGTGAAGACCACCACGACGGCACCGGCGCACTAGAGACAGCTTCTAGCTTCTAGCTTTCAGCTCTCAGCTTTTAGCTAGTAGTTTTTTAGCTATTAGCTATTTGCTTTTGGCGCGGAATCATTGGTTTCCAAGTACACAACAAAAATGCCCCGCGATGAGCGGGGCTTCTTGTTGGGCGAAAATCCGGGTTTGCGAATATCTGTGGTTCAGCTTTTGGCCGGAGTGGTGTCGATGGGCACGGTGCCGTCCGGGGCAGCGCTGGGTGTTGGGGCAGCGGGTGCGATCGGCAAGTTTTCCGCCGGCGCTGCGGCTGCGGCATTGGCGGCTGCCTTCGCTACGCTCTTGTGGTGGCGAACATCGGCGCCCTGCACCCAGAAGATGACGTCTTCAGCGATATTGGTGGCGTGATCGCCGACGCGCTCGAGGCTGCGGCAGATCATGAGCGCGTTGAGAGCCTGGGGGGCGAGATGGCTCTGCTCCTCCATGACTTTTGTGAGCGCGCGGAAGGCGGCGCGGTTCATCTGGTCAACGGCGTCGTCCATGGTGAGTACGCCGCGGGCCAGTTCGGCGTCGCCTTCAATGAAGGCCTGCAGGCTTTTGCGTACCATGTCGGCGGCCATTGAGGCCATGCGGGGAATGTCGACGGGCAGGTCGACGGCGCCCAGGCGATCCATGTGGCGGACGCGGTCGCTGATGCTTTTGGCGGCGTCGCCCACGCGCTCCAGATCGGCGTTGATCTTGATGACGCTCAAAATGAATCGGAGATCGATGGCCATGGGCTGCTCCATGGCGAGCAGGTCGAGCGCGGCCTGGTCGATATCGCGCTCCATGCGGTTGATGGCGATCTCGCTGCGGCTGACCAGGTCGCAGATGGAGAGGTCGCGAACCCGGTAAGCCTCAATGGCGCGCTGAATCGCCTGCTCGGCGAGCCCGGCCATGACCAGGAGATTCTCCTTCAGGTCTTCCAGGCTCTGTTGAAAGCGTATGCGTGTCATCCGAACCTGCCCGTGATGTAATCCTCCGTGCGCTTGTCAGAAGGATTGGTGAAGATTTTGTGGGTCGAATCGAACTCGACCATGCGGCCGTTGAGGAAGAAGCCGGTATTCTCTGCCACGCGGGCCGCCTGCTGCATATTATGCGTCACAATCACGATCGTGTACTGCGACTTTAGTTGGAAGATGAGGTCCTCGATCTTGGAGGTGGAGACGGGATCGAGCGCCGAGGCGGGCTCGTCCATGAGGAGGACTTCGGGGTCGACGGCTAGGGCGCGGGCGATGCAGAGGCGCTGCTGCTGGCCGCCGGAGAGGCTGGCGCCGGATTTCTTCTTCAGGTCGTCCTTGACCTCGTCCCAGAGCGCCGAGTTCTTGAGGGACCTTTCGACGACTTCGTCGAGGGATTGGCGGTTGGAGTAGCCGTTGAGCTTGAGGCCGGCGGCGACGTTGTCGTAGATGGACATGGTGGGAAAGGGATTGGGGCGCTGGAAGACCATGCCCACGCGGCGGCGGATTTCGACGGGCGTGGTGTCGTTATAAATGTCGAGGTCGCCGATGCGGACAGTGCCGGTGACGCGGGCGATGGGATTGGTCTCGTGCATGCGGTTGAGGCAGCGCACAAAGGTGCTTTTGCCGCAGCCGGAGGGGCCGATCAGCGCCGTGGCGTGATTCGCGGGGATATTCAGATTGATGTCCTGCAGCGTGTGGTTGGTGCCGTACCACGCATTCAGGTTTGTTACTTCGATTCCGACTCCCACGTGCGCATTTCTCCTTCTACCCCTGGCTGAAAGCGAAACATCATCGTGGCGATTTCATCAAAAAATCGGCCCATAAATCAAAACTCAAGACGGCAATCTCGAAGGAGAAATGCCGTGTTAGCTTGCCCCTTTCAAGACGCCGCGGCTGGTGACAAAGCGGACCAGCGAGACGGCGAGCACAATGAGAACAATTAAAACCAGCGCTCCCGCCCAGGCCAGTCGGTGCCAGTCGTCGTAGGGAGAGATGGCGTAGACATAGATTTGCAGGGGGAGAGCGGCGATGGGCTCGTTGAGGCTGGTGCTCCAGAAATCGTTGCCCAGCGCGGTGAAGATGAGGGGGGCGGTTTCTCCGGCGACACGCGCGAAGGCCAACATGCAGCCGGTGATGATTCCGGGCGAGGCGGTCTTGATGGTGATGGAGATAACCGAGCGCCAGTTAGGAACGCCCAGTCCGAGAGCGGCTTCTCGCACAGCGTGCGGAACCATGAGGAGCATCTCCTCAGTGGTACGGCAGATGGTGGGGATCATCATGATGCCCAGCGCCACTCCACCGGCGAAAGCCGAAAAATGATGCTGCGGCACGACGATGAGCGAATAGGCCGCAAGACCCATCACGATGGAAGGAACGCCGTTGAGCACGTCGGCGGTGAAGCGGATGGCGTTGGCCAACTTGGTGCCGCGGCCAAACTCGGCAAGGTAGACGCCGCCGCCGATGCCGATGGGAACTCCGATGAGGCTGGCGAGAGCGAGAAGAGTGACCGAGCCGACGATGGCGTTGGCCATTCCGCCACCCGTCTCGCCGACCGGCGCGGGAACCTTGGTGAAGAAATCGAGATTCAGCGAGCTGGCGCCTTTGAGGATGAGGTAGACGAAGATCGCCACGAGCGGCAGAATTACCAGGAGTGTGGACAACACCGCAAGTAAGGTTGCGGCCTTGTCAGCCAGCCCGCGGAGCTGCGCACGCATTTTGAATTCCTGCTGCACGTTTTCCTCTATTCCCTTCCCTGGGCTTCCCTTCCTCTGCAATTGCCGGCCTTGATTCTCAACGTTGCGTTGCCGGTGCTCCGCGCGTCACCGCCCAGACGAGCAGGCGGGCGATTGCGTTCACAATAATGGTGACGATAAAGAGCGCGAGGCCAATCTCAATGAGCGCGCTCAGGTGCATGTCGGTCACGGCCTCAGTGAATTCGTTGGCAATGACGGAGGCCATCGAGGCGCCATTGGCCAGCAGGGAACGATGAATCTCGGGGGTGTTGCCAATGACCATGGTGACGGCCATGGTTTCGCCCAGCGCGCGGCCGAGACCGAGAATAACGCCGCCCACGATGCCGACGCGAGCGTTGCGCAGGACGCCCATGCGAATCATCTCCCAGCGCGTCGCGCCCAGGGCCAGGACGGCTTCGCGCTGCGAATGAGGAACAGCCGTCATCACCTCGCGCGTGAGCGAGGAGATGATGGGCAGAATCATGATGGCGAGAATGACGGCGGAGGCGAAAAAGCCGAGACCGGTGGGATTGGTGTCTGCAAAGAATCCTGTCCAACCCAGACTCCTAATGAGGAAGGGATTCACGTAATGGCGGAGCAGCGGCACGAGGACGAAGACGGCCCACAATCCGTAAATGATGCTGGGAATGGCGGCCAGCAACTCGGTCAAAAAGGCCAGCGGCGCGCGGAGAAGCCCGGGACACATTTCGGTGAGGAAGATGGCCACGCCGATGGCCAGCGGTACCGCCAGCAGCAACGAGAGAAGCGAGGAGACGAGCGTGCCGTAGACGAATGGCAGCGCGCTGAAGTAGCCGTTGACCGGGTCCCAGTAAGAAGGCAGGCCGGTGGTAGGGTCGATGTAAGTTTTCCAGAAGAACTGGAATCCAAAGGCGTGCCAGGAGAGCCGGGAACGCTCGACCAACTGCCATGCAATGAGGACCACAATGCCGAAGATGCTGAGCGCGCACAGAACCATGAGCGCGTGAAAGACGCGATCGGCAATGGCAGAGTTGCCACGCGCAAGCAAGAAGCGGCGAATGGCCGAGTGCTCCTGCAGAGGCGCCGGGGCGGATGCCTGTGGCGGGATCGAGGCAGCTTCCGGTTGAGTCTGGGGCTGGGAGATGCGAATCTCAGGCACAGTGGCGTCCACAGAAAAAAGGCTACCGGGCAATTGTGAATGCGAGGTTACAAGGAAGCAAAATCAAGCGCATACGGGTGGAAATTGTGGCTGAGCCGATCCGGCCGGGGGCAGCCGCCGAACGAGCGGAGGGAGGCCACGAAAAGCTAAAAGTGAGCAAAATGCGGCTTCTCGGGCTGTCGCGGGCCATATCGTGGGCAGAAAATCGATGTACTCGCCGAGAAAGGGTCTATCCGCATTACCGTGGACCATGGTACAACTCCAACATGACAAAGGGAAAGACGACGCTGGCGCCAGGCCGAGTGAACCTGCGCATGCTGGCCGATCATCTGGAACTCTCCCAAACGACGGTTTCACTTGTGCTGAATAACTCGCCGAGCGCCAAATCCATCCCCGAGGAGACTCGCAAGCGGGTGGTTGAGGCTGCGGAGCGGCTGGACTACCGGCCCAACTACTTTGCACGGTCGCTGCGGCAAAGCCGTTCAATGAGCGTTGGCGTGCTTGCCCCGGATCTGAGCGAAGGCTACTTTACGCGCGTGATGAGCGGCGTTGTCCAGGAGCTGACCGCGGCCCGCTATTTCTATTTCACGGCGTGCCACGATTGGAAGCCGGAGCTGATCGAAAAGTATCCCCGGATGCTGGTGGAGCGGGCGGTGGACGGCCTTCTGCTGCTCAATACGGCCGCGGAGGAGCTTGCGGTACCAGTGCCGGTAGTAGCCATTTCAGCGCACTGCGCAGCTGAGGGGGTGACAAATATCGTTCTCGATCATCACCAGGCGGTGCAGCAGGCGCTAGCCCATTTGTACAGCCTGGGCCACCGGCGGATTGCCATCATGCGCGGCCCGCGCGCCATACCCGACTCGGAGTTCCGTTGGGAGAGCATTCAGCAGGTGGCCAGGGAGATGGATTTGAAGCTGGAACCGGAGTTGGCGATCCGGATCGACACGACGGGTTGGTCAACGAGGGCCGGACAGCACCCGATGGCGCCCGAGATCGGCTATAAACCGATGCAGGGCCTGCTGGAGCGGACGCGCGACTTCACCGCGGTGTTTTGCTTCAACGACATTGCGGCGATCGGCGCCATTCGCGCGCTGAAGGATGCGGGGCTGAGCGTTCCGGGAGACGTTTCGGTGGTGGGATTCGACGACATTCTGTCGGCGGCTTATGCGACGCCTTCTCTCACCACGGTCCACCAGCCACTGGCGGAGATGGGCCGCCGCGGCGCGAAGGTCCTGCTGGAGCGGATTGCGGATCGGAAGAGGGCGTTTCCAACAGACATCTTCATGGAATCGGAGTTGATCATCCGCGAATCGACCGGGCCGGCTAAGAACGGGCATTGAGAGGATTCAACTGCAGGCGGCGGCGAGCCAGCGGCTGATATACACCTGCGCGTGCGCTTCGCCGCAGTAGTGGCGTGCGCCTTTCGAGTCCGCGGCTTCCTTGGTCCATTTAAAGACCGTCAATTGGGCATCGTTGCAATGAACGACAACCCAGTGCTGCGGATTATCGCTCTCTTCGCCGCAGATTTCACATCGATAGATGGTGTCGATCACGGTGCGACCTTTCTCCGGGGGACTAAGTCATATCGATGCCAGTCCCGAAGCAATTCTACTCGAGCATCTGCAGATCGAGGGGCTCGACGAGCATGCAATCCATGGAGCGGATGTGGGCCAGCGCGCGCTTCAGCGCGGAAGTTTTGCAGGGCTCGACGGTAACCACAAAGGGCAGCGCATCCGCCGGATAGCCCGCTTTCTGAACGATAGCGCGAATGTTGATCTGTTCCCTGGCGAGCGCGGTGGTGATGGCGGCCACGATGCCGGGGCGGTCACGCACAAGGAAGCGGATGTAATGAGGGACCTCGAACTCGTCGCCGAGGCGCGCCGGGGCCGAAGGGATCTCGACGCGCTCGGAGCCGTGGGCGAGGGCAAGCAGATCGCTGACGACAGCGACAGCCGTGGGATGGCCGCCCGCGCCGTGGCCGGAAAAAACAACGTCGCCGCCGTAGTGGCCGCTGGCGATGACCATGTTCTCGGTTCCCTGCGACCAGGCAAGGGGTGAACGCAGCGCGACCAGCATGGGACCGACGGTGGCCGCAATCCGGCCCTCGATCTGCTGCGCGCGCGACACCTGGCGAATGGTGCAGCCCAGATCGCGGGCATAGCTGAAATCGACGGGCGTGATGGTGGTGATGGAGCGGGGAACGATTTCTTCGGGGTCGACCTGCACGCGGAGAGCGAGGCGCATGAGAATGGCGAGCTTGGCGCGAGCGTCGAATCCGCCCACGTCCTCGGTGGGGTCGGCTTCGGCATAGCCTTTGGCCTGCGCTTCAGCCAGCACTGCGGCGTACTCCGCGCCTTCCTCCATTTTGCTGAGGATGAAGTTGCAGGTGCCGTTGAGAATGCCTTCCAGGCGCTCGATGCGGTCGCCTGCCATGCCCTGCTCGAGGCCGGGAATGACGGGGATCCCGCCGGCCACCGCGGCGCCGTATTTGATATGGCCGCCTTTGGCCGCAGCCAGACGCTCCAGATCGATGCCGTGATAGGCGATGAGTTTTTTGTTGGCGGTGACGACGCTCTTGCCCGCTTCAAGCGCGCGGCGTACCCAGGTTCCAGCGGGATCGAGGCCGCCGGCGAGCTCGACGATTACGTCAACATCGGAGGCAAGCACGGCGTCGGCGTCTTCGCTCCAGACGATGCTCGCGGGCGCCCAGGTGACGCGCTTGCGAGCGACCTTGCGGTTGAAGACGTGGGTCAACTCGAGGCCTTGCGGTTTGGATTCGACGAGAATGCGCGCCACCGAACTGCCCACGGTGCCAAAACCGAAGATGGCGATGCGGAGGTGGCGTGCGGAGCCAGACTTGCGCGAATGCGCGGCAGATGCGCCGGACGGCGGAACGGAGCTGTGCGCTTGAGGCACTGGAATCTTCCTTTGCTTTGTGCTGGCGGGCAAAACCACGCGATAGGTAGATGATAGCCGAGAGGAGCATGGAACAGTGGTCAGTGGTCAGTGGTCGGCGGTCGGCGGTCATCGATCAGTGATCCGTTGTTTTCGATTTGCTGGAAGCGGTTTGGCTCTTCGCCGTCTGCTAGCATGGGCTTCAGATGCGGCGCGGCTTCTCCATTTTTCTCGTGCTGTTTTTCGGGCTGGGGCCGCTGTCGGCCTTCGTCGACAGCAGCACGGACGCAGGCTTGCCGCCGTGCTGCCGGCGGCACGGGGCGCACCACTGCGCAATGTACGCGCAGATCATGGCCATGAGGGCCGGGCGGGGCATCGATCCGACGCCGGGCTTTTCTGCTCCGCTCACTTGCCCGCTCTATCACGGACCGACATTTTCGATGCTGATGCCGGCTCATGCGCTGATGGCCGCGCCGGCAAGTTTTCGCGCTGAGTTCAAGCGCAATTCCCCTTCCGCATCCGAGCAGATGGCAGCATTTTCCGGCCCCAGCCGCGCGCATGCCGGACGCGGCCCTCCGGCGGCAGACTGCTGCTAAATCCTGCGCTAAATCATTTGCCCTGATTTTGCCGGGACGATTGTATTCGTCCGCTTGGCGGAATGCGGCCGCCGCTATGGTATCGCGCTCCATGTGCGGAGACCGTCTTGCGCGCGGGCGATTGCCGGCGCTTCCCCAATCGATGTCCGTCACCGTGCTGCTTTGAAAGCCGCGCGAGACGGCTGCCCGTGTGTCCTAACGAGAACAAGTGCGAGGTCATTCTTTTTATGCGACGTTTTCATATTCTCTTTGAGTCGCTGTTGCTGGCCACTTCCCTTCCCGCATCCGCGACGGTGTTTGCCACGGTGCACGGGGTGGTTCACGATCCGCAGCACCGGCCGATTGCGGGCGCGACGGTGACGCTCGAGGCCGCGGATTCAGATTTTGCGCTGCATGCCGCGACGAATACCGACGGTGAATTCGAATTGCCGCAGACGCCGATCGGCGTGTACCGGCTGATGGTGACTGCGACCGGATTTGCAGGCGCGACGCTGACGCTGACGGTAGCTTCGGGCACAAATCCGGTGCTGCACATTCCGTTGGAGGTGAGCGGCGGTGCGCAGTCGGTTGTGGTGCATGGCGAGGCAAGCTCGGCCGACACGGTGACGCCGACGACGCTGATCACGCGCAAGACGATCGATGAAACGCCGGGCGCGGACCGCACCACGGGCACGGAGATGATCACGGATTATGTGCCCGGCGCGTATATGACGCACGACATGCTGCACATGCGCGGAGGCCACCAGACAAGCTGGCTGATCGATGGCGTGGCGATTCCCAATACAAAGATCGCGTCGAACGTGGGGCCGCAGATCGATCCCAAGGATATCGACTCGTTGGAGACCGAGCGCGGCAGCTATGATGCCGACCTGGGCGACCGCACCTACGGAATGTTCAACGTGCTGCCGCGGAATGGATTTGAGTTCAACCGCGACGGAGAATTGATGCTGTACGCGGGCAACCTGTACACCGGCGAGGCGCAGGTTGCGCTTGGCGACCACTCGGAGAAAACAGCGTGGTACGCGAGCGCGACTGGGTCGCGGTCGAACTACGGACTGGCGACGCCGGTGGTGGCGATCGACCACGATGCGACGAACTCGGAGAGCGGATTTGTATCGCTCATCCGAAACCAGACGCCCAGGGATCAACTGCGCTTGGATGGGCAGTACCGGCAGGATTACTTTCAGGTGCCTTACGATCCCGACGCGACCGACTACGAATGCGATTCGGGCTACTACTGCAGCACCGGGTTAAGGGACGGGCAGACGGAGCGCGATTCGTTTGTGATTGCGAACTGGGTGCACACGATCTCGCCCAAGGCGCTGTTTTCAGTGGCGCCGTTTTACCATTTCAACCAGTCGAACTACGATTCGCTCGCAACGGACCAGCCGGCGGCTACGACGTGGCACCAGCAGTCGAACTACGGTGGAGCGCAGGCGGATGGGCGCTCCGAATCGGGATGGAACACCTTTTCCGGTGGAATGTACTCATTCATTCAGGGGGAAGACGATCTCTTTGGCGTCCAGGTGAACGACGGCAGCGGCCCGTCGCAACCGGATACAAAGGCCCACGCTACCGCGGAGCTGATGGAGTTCTATTTCGATGATCACCTGCGGCTGGGCCAATACGTTACCTTGCTGGGAGGCGAGAGATTTACGTATTACCGATCTGACCAGAACGAGGGCGCGGTTTATCCGCGCATCGGGGCAACGGTGCGAATCCCGAAACTGAATTGGGCGCTGCGCGGATTCTACGGGCACTTTTTCCAGCCTGCGCCAATCCTTACGGTTTCGAGCTCAGTCTTGAACTACGCCAGCAGCCTGGGTGGCGGCGAAGACACCTTTACTCCGCTGCCCTCGGAGCGGGATGAGGAGCATCAGTTCGGCATCGAGATTCCCTACCGGGGATGGATGCTGGATGTGGACACGTTCAAGAATCGCGTGAACAACTTCCTCGACCACTCGAACCTGGGCGAATCGAATATGTACTTCCCCATCGCCGTGGATGGCGCGCTGATCCGCGCGTGGGAGATGACGCTGCATTCGCCGTCCCTGTGGCGCTACGGGCAGTTCTACGTGACGTACTCGAACCAGATTGCCGAGCAGCGCGGCAATATCATCGGCGGATTTACGTGCGGCATTGCAACTGACCCGGCGTGCGACCTGGGGCCCGATTACATTCCGCTCGACCACGACCAGCGCAACACTCTGAACACGGGGTTCACGGCAAATCTTCCGGCGCACACATGGTTCGCGACCAATGTGTACTACGGATCGGGATTTACGAACGGTCTGGCGTGCTCCGATCCATCGTCTTGCCCTAATGACAACAGTCCATACCTGGGCCCGTACCTGCCGGTGCACGCGACGTTCGACGCGTCAGTAGGGCACTCGCTGGGCGAAAACTGGAAGCTATCGGCGACGGCAATCAATGTGACCAATCATCGCGTGCTGCTGGACAACTCGATCACCATCGGTGGATTTCACTGGAACGATCCACGGATCTTCGCGGTGGAAGCGCGGTACAGGTTCAAGTTTTTAGCAAATTAGCGAGTTAGCGCCCGCTTCGCGGGCGTTGGCAAGTTAGCAAGTTAGCGAGTCGGCGAGTCAGCGAGTCAGCGAGTCGGCAAGTCAGGGAGTTAGCGAGTGGGCGCCGGCTCCCACCCTAGCCCGCATTTCTCACAGGTTCATTGCTGATTGCGGTGACGATAGACAGGAAAAGTGTTGGAAAGGCCGTCATTTCATGGCATAACTGCGTTGTCGAAGCGTAGTTGTAGCCGTGCGGAGGCGGCCTTT
>Ga0208034_1000037_pt1 | contig 144250 bp, 109 predicted proteins | sample June2015DPH_8_10_FD_184699 | JGI IMG/M metagenome (GOLD analysis project Ga0208034, IMG submission 184699) | Peatland microbial communities from SPRUCE experiment site at the Marcell Experimental Forest, Minnesota, USA - June2015DPH_8_100... | ecosystem: Environmental > Terrestrial > Soil >... | reverse complement strand
GCACCCATTTTGGGGTCGAGGGCAAGCTTGCCCTCGACCCCAAGACAAAAACAAAAACCTTCCTGAGAAGGAAGAAGTGTCAGGGATGTGCCCGGTCTGAAATGTCAGGAATCTGCCCGGCCGTACATGGGGTGCATCGAGTCATTGAGCTCTGCCTGATCATTCGCAATGCCGCAAGTCCGATCCAAATACAAAAACGCCCCGTCCTCCTGCCGGAAGACGGGGCGTACGAGCGTCACGACCCCTCGGCGGGGTCATGCTGCGCAGTTAGAAGTTGATGTGGCCGGCAAACTGCCAGTCGCGCGGACCGGGATTGCCGGAGACGCCGGTGATGGCGCCAAAGCTGGTTGAGTAAGTGACTGGTCCTCCAGAAGTCGAGCGGCTGGCTGTCCAGGCGTTAGTACTTGTGGTGTTCGGATTATTAAACGTGGTCTTGTTCCACACGTTGATGCAATCCGCCTCGAAGACAAATTCGGCATGCTCCCAATGCAGCGGGAAGGAGCGGCGCACGCTGGCGTCAAAATCCTGCGTACCGGGACCAACCAGGTTGAGTGGCCGGGTACGCGGAGCGTTGCCGATCAGATAGGCGGCATTGCAATTGAGACTGGCGTTGCTATTGGTGGGCTGAATCCTTCCGCCCGGCGTGCAATTGGGCGCCGTGGAAACGTTGATGGGTGTGGTGAACGCCGCGTTATTGATGTATTGAACTTTGCCGAGGTTTGCCGCTGTGAACCCGCCCGGTCCGCTGCCATAGCTTCCGTTCTGGCGGGCTGAACCTGAGAACGTGGTGTCCAGGTCGGGCATTGCCTGCCCCTGCAGCGGCGTATTCGTTGCCGTGCCTCCTCCCCAGGTAACTGGGATCGGCGTCCCCGCGTTATAGGAGTAGAGGGGGGCGATCTGCCATCCGCCCGCCAGCCAGCGCACCAGCGTATTGTTGCCGCCGAGCGTGCCTTTGCCGAAGGGCAATTGGTAGACGGCGAATGCGTGGAGGGTTTGAGGATTGGAAACGACGGTCCACGAGCGATCAATGCGGTTCTGTTTATAAGCTTTGCTCGCGCCAGAAACCGTACCGACCGGGAGATCCCAGCCGCTGCGGAAGGTTCCGTCGTCGCCGAGGTTCTTTGCGTAGGCGTAGTTCACTGTGAAAGTGAGGCCATGCGCCATGCGCTGCTCGAGGACGAGCTGGAGGGAGTGATAGCTGAAGTTGCCCACGTTGCCCCAGGTGTCGCTGACACCGCTGTACTGCGGGAACGCGGTGAGCATCTGCTGGATGGTTGCCGCGCCGTTGATAGCACCGGCCGCCGCGTAGAACGCGGGCTGTGGGGCGCTGGGCGCAACGGAGGAGAGAATGGCCAGGTTGGCCGCGGTGGCCTGCGCGTTCAGGAGCGGCTTGGAATGGCCGGAATCCAGAACGGGCCCAAGGAGCGCCAGGTACGTGGGATTGATTTCATTTGTCCAGTAGCCGCGAGCATTGCTGCCTGTGCTGCCGGAGTTGACGATGAAGTGGCTCTCATTGCCCACGTAGTTAACGGCCAACGTCATGTCGGACGTGATGGCGCGCTCGATGCCGAAGTTGTACATGATGATCTCGGGCGCTCGGCTGGAGTAGTACGGGTCGGCGTAGGAGACGCTGTTCGCGCTGACCATCTTGGTGCCGCTGACATAGAACCCGGTGTTCAGCTCCTGTGCAGCTAAGCCAGGAGTGGGTTGGGCAGGATAGGTGGCTGTTGGGCCGAAGAGCGCCGTGTTGGCGTTGGCGCCCAGGTAGGCGCTGTTGCCGCTCAACCAGTACGAGGGCCCTACTCCCCCTAATGCCCCTGTTCCCCCGCCGGTGGCGCTCTCCGTGGGGCCGATGATGCTGGTGTTAAATCCTGTCTGGCCAGTGCCGTTAAACGCGCCGCCGCGCCCGCCCACGCCGCCGGCCTGGGTGAACACCACGGCAAACCCGGAGCGAATCACAGTCTTGTTGTTGATGGAATACGCCAGCCCGACACGCGGTCCCCAATTCTTCCAGTAGGTCTGGACTGGAGTGGTGCATCCGCAACTGACGCCAGCGCCGCCGTAGTTTCCGGCGAACTGAAGGAGGCCTGGAGTGTTGGTGAGCGGGTTGGTGAGCTTGGGATTCAGGAACGTCCAGCGATTCCTCAGCTCGTGGTAGGGGGGCAGATAATCCCAGCGAAGCCCAAAATCGAGCGTGAGCTTCTGGGTGATCTTGTAGCTATCGCGGATATACGGCGAGATCGTCTTGTAGCGGCCGGCGAGTTCGCTAACGTAATTAAGGCCGAGCGACGGAGCAGACGCCGAACCGGCGCCGGTAGCGCCGCCGACCGCGCCCAGAAGGAAGCTGGCGTAGGAGAATCCGGAACCCGATGCGTTCAGCGAGGATCCTGAGAAGTTGGCCGTGGAGTTGGAGTTGTAAGCGAGGTCGAGGACGCCCGTGAAGGTGGCTGGATTGGCGTTGTTGATCTCCTGCCACTGGAATGTGAGGCCCATGGTTAACGCATGTTTGCCCTTCAACCACTGCACATTGTCGGTGAGAGCGTAGTTGTTGGGCGTGGTGAGCTGCGTGGAAATCGAGTTGCCGTAACCGGTCCAGGTTTGTTCCTGGGTGCCGAAGGCGTTGTTGGTGCCGAACTGGGCGCCGGGAAATTCTTCTCCGGCCTGGCCGCCGGGCAGGTTGGTCACGCCCAAGGTCCCAATGTCGTACTGCTTCACGCCTTGCGTCGAGTTGTGAATGTTCTGGAAGAAGCGCGTGAATCCGAATTTGAGCTGGTTCACCACGTTCGGCGTGAATGTGTACGCGTCTTCAACAATGTAGTTTTTGGGGAAAATATTGGCCAGGTCGCCGCCCGTGTACGGCTGGGGCAGGAACGGAGCGCCATAGTTATTGAGGTAGTTGACTGCGCCCATGGTCCCAATGGACGAAATGCGATGCTTCGAGTTCAGTTCGAAGTCCACGCGCCAGTCGATCACGTGATTGTCAAAGCCGCTCGGGGCACCACCCAGATAGTTGTTAACGGTTTTGGTGTTGTCGTAGTTGGGATCGCTGGTTACGGACGGCAGCCACTGTTGCATGGCTTTGGAGATGGGCGAGATGTCGCTGGGCGGAATCACGTTGTAGGAGCCGTTGTATTGGAACGCCGTGCGGGTGCAAGTACCGCCGGAGCATACGGTGGTCATGGGGTCGTACAGTACCGGAGCGGTTGAGCCGAAGATCTCGGTGAAGTCGCCATTCGTCATTTTGGTGGTGGGGATGGTGTAAAGGGCCGGGTTTGCGCCCTTGCGCGAATGGAACCTGTCGTAGGCGACAAAGAAGAAAACCTTATGCGCGGTTTTGGGAACGACGCCGCCAAAGGTCGCCGATAGCTCATTCTGGTGCTCGACCGGCTTGGGCGCTGGTAGAGTTTGGCCGGCGAGGTTCTTAATCGTGGCAGCCTTGGCGGTGAAGCTCCAAGCGTCGAAGGCCGTGTTGCGCACGAAATCGGAGACCTGTCCGTGATACTGCAGGCCGCCGGACTTCATGGTGAAATTTTCAGCGCCAGCGCCCATATACTCGGCGGGCGGCGTGCTGGTGACCACCTGGAACTGATCGACGGCGTCAAGATCCATGGTCTGCGAGACGAGGCGGTTGTCGCCCTGCTGGCTGACGGTTTCGGCAGGCATGCCATCCAAGTACAACTGGCCGAGATAGCTTCCTGTTCCGCCAACGATGGGCAGGCGTCCGCCATTATTGGCGGCCTGAGCGCCGGGCGTCAAAAGCCCGAACTGCGTGGGATCGCGCTGCGCGTTGTTCATCTGGATGGGCAGGTTCGAATACGTCGAGTTCTCGATAGTCAGGCCCACCATAGCGTCAGCGGTATCGAGCACCGGGGGGGCGCCGGTGACGGTGACGGTTTGCGTTTCTGCTCCGACCGAGAGAACCGGGTTAACGGTGCGCACCTGCATGGCGTCGACGACCACGTTGTCCTGCACCAGGGTCTCAAATCCCTTGACTGAGACTTGCAAGGTGTAGGTGCCGGGAAGCACAGGCGCAATGTTGAAGAAGCCCGCGCTGGTGGATTTCTGAACCGTTGCGATGCCGGTAGCTTTGTTTGTGATGGTGACGGTGGCGCCGGGGATGACGGCGCCTGTCGAATCGGTCACTGTGCCCTGCAGCGAACCCTCACCGGCGGTTTGCGCCGCGGCTGGCAGCGCCGCCAACACCACACAGAGCACCAATGCGAACATCGTGAATGCGGCACACATCTTCATTCCGTTGCGCTTTTGAAGCGTTGCATTTTGTCTCGAAAATGTTTTCATGGGAAACGCCTGGAAGCCTCCTTTTGGGTGGAAGTGGTCGCAAGCGGACTCTGTCGTAGAAGAACTTGCGGCATAGCCTGCCAATCCGGACAACGAGACAAGCACAAGTTTTCCGCCGCCGGATACGTGGTGGTCCGCCCCCAGCCAAGAATTAAATGCACTCTCGACTTCAATTGTCAATAGAAAATTTTTTTGTGATCTGGTTCAGAGGCGCCGAAACGGCTCCAAGTTACTGGTTTGGCTAAGCATTGTGGATTCTTAGGTTTCGCTGATGGAAGGTCAGAACCAGTGCCACCAGGGCCGTAAGCAACGAAGCAACGGCCAGCCCAAGGAAGGCTCTGCGCCATCCGAAAGCGACGGCCACGCGGGCCACCGTGTCGCCGGAGAGCCACCCGGCCAAGTAGCCAAATCCGTCGATGATGCCTGCGGCGGTTGCGCTGCCGCGCTGGCCTCCGAAGTCGAGAGACATGGCGCCGGCGAGGTAGGAGTATGGTCCCAGGAGCGTGAAACCGACCAGGCCCACCAGAAGCGATGGCACCCATTCGCCAGCGTTGGCGGGTATGTGGCCCATCAGCACGAGGCAGACGGTGCAAGCCGACATTCCGGCGACCATGAGCACATTGCGGCCATTATGGCCGAGCTTATCGCTCAGGAAGCCGCCGAGAAGCACAGAAACGCCGCCGCACAAGGGGAAGAGTGCACTGCGGCTGGCGGCAACGCTCGAAGATAGATGCGCGAACTGAACGAAGTAGGTCGGCGTCCAGAGGTTGAAGGTTTCGCGCAGCAGCGTGGTCCCGAAGGCCAGCACGCAGACCATCCAGAAGGCGAAGCTCGATAGCAACGGCCGCAGGATGGCGCCGAGGCCAACTTGTTCGCCGTCGCCGGCAGGCTCTTCGCCGGCGTACACATTCCTCGGATTGACTTCCGGGGCAGGCAGGCCGCGCTCCTGGGGCGTTTCGCGCAGAAGCAGCAGATTAGTCACCATCAGGACAGCCAGCGCGCCTGCCGCGAAGAAGAACACGCCGTGCCAGCCCACTCCGTGTGCCATCAGCTCGCTCATCATCCACCGGCAGCATGCGTCGCCGAAGAGAAAACTCAGGCTCACGACGGCCATCACGCTGCCGTATGTGGAGTAGGAGAACCAGCGCGACGAGACGCGCACCAGGCCTGCCCAGCCCTGCGACTGAAAAAGCCGGTTGCCGATCCAGGCGAGCGTAAAGATGGGGAATCCCCCACTCACGGCAAAGATCACGGTGAAGAAGATGGAGCCGGCCATTCCGCCAAGGAAGTTGCGGCGGCCGCCGCCAGTGTCGGCGAGTGTGCCGGAGATGAATTTGCCGAAGGCGTAGGCGACGGTGCCGACCGAGGCGATGAAACCGAGCCGAATCTGCGCCGCGCTGGGCGTCAGCCCTTGCCTCGCCAGATCGTGGATCAGATCGGGCAACACAACAGACAAATCGGAGCGGCAGAAATAGTAGCCGGAATAGCCCAGGGCCAGGAGCGCGGCCGTCGCCGCGTGCCAAACGGTAAACCTCCGCTTTGAACCTGGCTGTACAGGCTCGATTTGGCCGGGGACCATCGTGTTGGCGGTCGGCACACTAGAAAGCTACCACACGCCCCGGACGGCGAATGCCTCGCGACGCCGGAAGCCTGCAGCTTTTCACCGCGCGTTCATAGGGGGGCTTGCAGGCGGCCGGGAGGCTGCGGAATTGGGGCAAAGCGAGGGCCGGAGAAGGGAGTGGGGACGGGCGTGAGGCCGCCGGAGTTTCGAATTGCATTTCATTTCCTGTTTTGTATCTGAGGGAATTAGGATGGAGCGCCGAGGGTTGTGACCGGCCGTCACGCGGCGCCAAGATCGCGGTGAGGCGTGGGCCGGCAACCCAAATGGGGGTTCCGCTGTGCGATTCTCCTGGACATCAAGCCATCATCGTGTCTTCATTGCTGCCTTTCTGGCTGCAGTTTGCGTGAGCCTCGTATGGGCCGCGTCGGCGGCAGCGCAGAATCCTGGGCAACCTTCGGGACCGCCGTCGCCAGCCGATCACGCGGATTCGCTCGCCGCCCTCCGCGCCGGATTTGTCACGCCGCCGGACGATGCCAAGCCCATGATGCGCTGGTGGTGGTTTGGCCCGGCTGTTGAAAAGCCGGAGCTCGCCCGCGAGCTGGAAACGATGAAGACGGGCGGCATCGGCGGCGTGGAGATTCAGCCTGTGTACGCGCTGGAACTCGATGATCCGCAGAAGGGATTCCGCAATCTGCCGTATCTCTCGAAGGATTTTCTCGAAATGGTTGGGTTCGCCGCGCAAACCGCCCACGACCTGGGTCTGCGCCTCAGCCTGACTCTCGGCAGTGGGTGGCCCTACGGCGGAGCGTATGTGCCGGTGACAGATGCGGCGGGCAGCCTCCGCATCGTCGCTGACGCCGTGCCGCCGGAAGCCGCTTCCCTTCCCCTTCCGTCGATTCGTAACGGAGAGAAGCTACTCGCTGTGTTCCTCGCGCCGGGAACTCCTGAGCACTACGACGCCGGACACACGCAGCAGCTTGATGCACCCACCGGCTACAGGCTCACGCTGCCCGCCGTCACGGGTCCGCACGTCGTATTGTTTTTCATTTCCGGCCGCACCGGCCAGCAGGTCAAGCGCGCTGCCGTCGACGCCGAAGGATTCGTGCTCGACCACTTCAGCATGGAGGCGATCCAAAACCATCTGAAGAACGTTGCTGATCCGCTGATTCAAGCTTGCGGAGCGAACATTCCGTACTCGGTCTTCAGTGACAGCCTTGAGGTGTACGAGTCCGACTGGACACCAAACCTGCTCGAAGAATTCCGCGCGCGTCGCGGCTATGACTTGACTCCCTACCTGCCGGAGCTTGCGGCTGGCGCATCGCCCGAGGCGGCCGACGTTCGCTACGACTGGGGCCGCACGCTCGCCGAACTGATCGACGAGCATTATTTGACGCCGCTGAACACGTGGGCACGCGAGCACCACACGAAATTCCGCTCGCAGACCTACGGCGCGCCGGCCGTTACGCTTTCGAGCAACGCGCTCGTCGATCTGCCGGAGGGCGAGGGCTCGCAGTGGCACGCGCCCTTCTCGTTCACACGCTCGGCCACGTCAGCGAGCCACTTGTACGGGCGGCCCATCACGTCGTCGGAGACGTGGACGTGGCTGCACTCGCCGTCGTTCCGCGCGACGCCGCTCGACATGAAGGCGGAGGCTGACACATTTTTCCTGCAGGGGATCAACCAGCTCGTGGGCCATGGTTGGCCGTATTCGCCGCCGTCGGCGGGCGACCCGGGTTGGGCGTTCTATGCGGCCGCGGTTTTTAACGATCACAATCCCTGGTGGATGGTGATGCCCGACGTGATGGGTTATCTCTCGCGCGTGAGTTATCTGCTGCGCCAGGGCAAACCGGCGAACGATGTCGCCGTGCTGTTGCCCGAGGAGGATGCCCAGGCGCGGTTCCGGCCAGGGCATGTTTCGGTCACCGACGAGATGCGCACCCTGTTGGGATCGGACCTCGCGCCGGCCATTCTCGACGCAGGCTACAACTTCGACTACATCGATTCGGCCGCCATCGATAGCGAGGGCATTCACTATCCCGTACTTGTCATGCCGCACGTTGAGCGCCTGCCGCTGGCCACGTATCGCCGTATCGAAGAGTACGCGCGCGGCGGCGGGTTGGTGATTGCGGTCAAAAGCCTGCCATCGCGCGCGCCGGGTCTGAAGGAATCGCCGCGCGACTCGGCGGCTGTAGCGCAAATCTCACAGGAGATGTTCGCGGCCGGCGCGAAGAATGCAAAGCTCGTCGCCAGGTCCACTCAGCTGGCCGCAGCCATCGGCGCGGTTCTTAAGCCGGATGTGGCCTTTTCGCCGCCAACACCCACCGTCGGCTTCATACACCGCAAGCTGCCCGTTGCGGACATTTATTTTGTCGCCAACACTGACAACCGCCCGCACACGGTTGACGCAACCTTCCGTACAACTTACAGCGCCGCAGAGCGTTGGGATCCATTGACGGGCTATGCCGCGTCGGCAGGCCCGGGCAAAACGCAAATCCTCGATCTGGCTCCCTATCAATCCGAGGTTCTCGTCTTCACCGATCATCCGCGGCCGCTTGCGAAGACTCCCATCGCCAAGCCCTTCGCGCCCATCGATATGACTCACAGCTGGAAGGTGACATTCGACAAGGCGGACCGGACGGCGACGATGCCGGTGCTGAAATCGTGGACTGACATTGAAGGAGAAAAATACTACTCCGGCACGGCGACCTTCACGCGCACCGCCGAGATTCCCGAATCGGTGGCGACGGCGGGCCGCGTGTTCCTGGATTTCGGCGACGGCACGCCGCTCGAGCCCCAACCGCTTCACCTCGCCGGCACGCGCGCCTGGTACGACCCGCCGTTGCGCGAAGCGGCGCTGGTTTGCGTGAACGGAAAGTTGGCCGGCTCCGTGTGGCATCCACCGTACCGGATCGACATCGCGCCGCTCTTGCATGCCGGAACCAACGAGCTGAAGATCGTTGTAGCGAACACCGCCATCAACGAGCTGGCTGGGCGCGCTGCGCCAGACTACAGGCTGCTCGATCTGCGCTACGGCGAGAAATTCACGCCGCAGGATATGGATCACCTGGAGCCGCTGCCCTCGGGCATCCTTGGACCGCTGCGGCTGGTGTCGGAGCAGAACGGGAACTAGGGACCAGGGAATAGGCGCAGCTGCGCTTTCAAAACCCGCTCCATGCAACCAGCTCTAGGCGTGGACGAAGTGCTCCGCGTGCTGCCGCTTGGTTGACATCAATTCGATCGCGGTTTCGGCAATGTGCTCGGCGCTCACCTGGAGCTCCTTCACCAGTTCCCACGGCGCGCCTGAGTCGCCGAAGCGATCTTTGACTCCGATGGCGCTGGTGATAACGGGCAGGCCGTAAAGTTCGCGGCTTGCGGTGATGATCCCGCTGACGCGGCCGGCGAGCGCTCCAATCTGATGCTCTTCCGCAGTAACAATCACACCGGTTTCGCGCGCGGCGCGAATCACCGCTTCACAATCGATCGGCTTGAGTGTATGCATGTTGAGGATGCGCGTCTCGTAGCCGAATTCATGTTTCAATATCCATGCGGCGCGCATTGCTTCGGGCACCATCGGCCCACAAGCGATGATGCTCAGGTCTTCGTGCTCGTTCGCGCAATCTTCGGCCAAACGCGTTTCGAACGCGCCGGCAAATTCGGCGCCTTCGGCCCGCAGCCGGATGAGATTCGCCTTGCCGAAGACAAACGGTGTGGATTCGCCGGTGACGATCGGCGTAGCTTCGCGCGCGAAGCGGATGTACTTGGGCCCCACGTGATCGAGAAGCAGATGGCGCGTGGCCTTGCGTGTCTCAATCGCGTCGCAGGGGACGACGACCACCATGTTGGGCAGGCCGCACATGACAAAGAGGTCTTCGAGGGCCTGGTGCGTTGCGCCGTCGGCCCCGACCGAGACGCCGGCATGCGCGCCCGCGACGAGAACGTTCAAATTCGAATAGCAGACCGACACGCGTAGCTGATCGAGATTGCGTGCCGCAGAAAAAGTTGCGTAGGAGCCGAGGACGGGCAGCTTGCCTTCGCGCGCGAACCCCGCGGCGGCGGCGGTGGCCGACTGCTCGGCAATGCCCATCGAGATCCAGCGATTGGCGCGCTCCGGGTGGCCAGCATAGAAATCGGCAATGGTGATAGAGCCGGAGATGTCGAGTCCGATGCAGACCACGCGCTCGTCATCGCCATTCTCGGCCAGCGCACGGCCGAAGCCCTTGCGCGTAGGCTCCATCTTCACTTGCATTGTGGCGGCGTCGGCGTTCCACCAGTAGTCGCGGCTAAAGCGCGGCATGCGCGCGTCGAGTGCGCGCGTCGCCTCGGCCTGGCACGCCTTGGCGCGGGCGAGCAAATCTTCAACGGGAACGCGATCGGCGAGGCCGAGGTCGGCGAGCGCCTTCGTGAGCTCTTCGCGATTAGGCGCTTTGCCGTGCCAGCCGGGTTGATTCTCCATAAAGCTGACGCCCTTGCCCTTGACGGTGTCGGCAAGGATGACGACTGGGCGACCCACAACGGCGCGCGCCTGTTCGAAGGCATCGACGATCTGGCTCATGTCTTGGCCGTCGATGCGCAGCACTTCCCAACCGAAGGCCGCATACTTGGCGGAGAGCGGCTCCACGGCCATCACGTCGTTGACGAGGCCGTCGATCTGCAGGCGGTTGCTGTCAATGACGGCGATGATGTTGTCGAGGTGGTAGTGGCCGGCCTCCATCGCCGCTTCCCACACCTGGCCCTCCTGCTGCTCGCCGTCGCCCATGAGGCAGAAGTTCTTGTGGTGTTTGCCGTCGATGCGCGCGGCCAGCGCCATGCCGACGGCGATGCTCAGGCCCTGGCCAAGCGAGCCGCTCGAGACTTCGACGCCCGGCAGCTTGAGCCAATGCGGATGGCCCTGAAACGGCGAACCCAACTTGCGCAACGTGACAATGTCCTCTAGCGGGCAGAAGCCGGCCATGCCCAGCGAAACGTAGAGCGCGGGCGCCTTGTGCCCCGCCGACCAGAGGATGCGGTCGCGATCGGGCCAGTTGGGATTTTTGGGATCGTGGTTGGCCACGTGGAGGTAAAGCGCGGCGGCGATGTCCATGATGGAGAGCGTGCCGCCGGCGTGACCGGAGCCCGCGGCGCACAACGCGACAAGATTGTAGCCGCGCATCAGGCATGCGGCGTCGCGGAGATCCGCGATCGAATATTCCTTCGTCACCTGGCCGGTGGCTGAGTCTCTCAGCGGCATTGAAGTTCTCCTTTGCCCAAACCGTTTTCCGCTTGGCTACAGATTCGCCGCGGCCCACACCTCGATGCGCTTGAGCGCCTCCATCAAGTTCTCCATGGAGTTGGCCACGCTGAAGCGCAGGTAGCCTTCGCCGTAGGAGCCAAACGCCGTGCCCGACAACGCAGCCACGCCGCCCTCCTCGAGCAGCGCATTGGCGAGGCGTTTCGACGGCCAGCCTGTGCCGGTGATGTTGGCGAAAACGTAAAACGCGCCGCCGGGCATGCGCGCGCTAAACCCGCGAATTCGATTGAGGCCGTCGACAAAGGCCCTGCTGCGGCGCTGGAACTCGGCCCGCATTTGCCCCACGGCGGATTGGTCGCCCGAGAGCGCGGCCAGCGCGGCACGCTGTGTGAAGGCGGCGGTGCAGGAATTGGAGTTGGTCATGAGGCGCGCGATCTGCGTGGCAAGATCGGCTCGCATCACGCCGTAACCGATGCGCCATCCGGTCATGGCGTAGGTCTTGGAGAAGCCGTCGAGCAGGATAGTCCGCTCCTTCATGCCGGGAACGCTCATGATCGAGAACGGCTCGCCCGCGAATTGCAGCCGGCAATACATCTCGTCGCTCAGCACCATGATGTTGCGGTCGCCGATGATGGCCGCGATACGCTCGATATCGCCGCGCGAGAGCACGCCGCCGGTCGGGTTCTGCGGCGAGTTCAGGATGATCAGTTTGGTGCTGGGCGTGATGAGGCGCGCCATCTCGTCCACGTCCATGGCGAAGTCGCGTTCTTCGCGCAGCGGGATCGGGACCGCCGTGCCGCCTGCGTAGCGAATCATCGACTCGTAAATGGGAAACCCGGGATTGGGGTAGATGACTTCGTCGCCTTCATCCACGAGGGCGAGCATGACGTAAAAGATAATGGGCTTGCCGCCGGGAACGACAACGACTTCTTCGGGATGCACTTCGACCCCGTGCGTGCGGCCTGCTTCAGCCGCAATGGCCTCGCGCAGTTCGGGAATGCCCGCGGAGGGAACGTAGTGCGTCCAGCCGCCGCGCAGGGCGTCCACGGCTGCTTCCACGATGTGTTGCGGGGTTGAAAAGTCGGGCTCGCCGATTTCGAGATGCACGATGCTGCGGCCCTGGCGCTCGAGCGCCTTCGCCCGGCTCAGAACTTCAAAGGCAGTCTCGGTGCCCAACCGCGCCATCCGGCGCGCCAGAATCAACTCGTGTTCCACCAGTTGCATGGTCATTGCAGGTGCTCCAATCGCCGGCCCGAGGCGGAGCGAGGGAGGACTCTTAGTCGCTTCTCCGCACTCGGGCCGGAAGGGATTATAGCCCCGGGTCAAAAGGCTAAAATGTGACGGCCGTCTCTCTGCTCGAATCCGCGCCGGAAGGCGACCTTTGCACAGGCGCGCCGGCGCGTCCGTGTGTATAGAATGTTCGGAAGCGAACCACCCATCACCGCAAATGAGTTACTTCGATCAAGTCGCAGAGGCTGCTGCAGTTGTCAAAGCGCGATTGGGCTCGCTGGCGCCGCGCGTGGGCATGGTGCTGGGCTCGGGACTGGGCGCAGCAGCCAAGGCTGTTGCGGATCCGGTCATCGTTGAGTACAGCGAGATTCCGAACTTTCCGCAGTCCACGGTCGAGGGCCACTCCGGCCGTTTGGTTGCGGGGCTGCTTGGGGGCGCGCCGGTGGTCATCATGCAGGGGCGCGTCCACTCCTACGAGGGCTACACGCCACTCCAGGTCACATTCCCCATGCGGGTGCTGGGCTTGATGGGCGTGCGCGAAGTGGTGCTTACGAATGCGGCGGGCGCCATTCAGGCTGGATACCAGATAGGCCAGCTGGTGGTGCTCACCGACCACATCAATATGATGGGATGGAATCCGCTCATCGGGCCGAATGAGCCGCGCTTCGCTGTGCGCACGGGCGCTGGGCTGCGCTTCTTCGACATGACTGAGGCCTACGCCTGGCAGCTCCGCAAAATGGCGAAGGAAGCGGCGCAAGACGAAGGGTTCGCACTCGAGGAAGGCGTCTACCTGGCCACGCCGGGACCAAGCTTCGAGACCCCGGCGGAGATTCACGCCTTTCGCGCGCTGGGTGCGACGCTGGTGGGCATGTCGACCGTTCCCGAGACGATTGTGGCGCGCCACATGGGCATCGAGGTGCTGGGCATCTCTTGCGTGACCAATCTGGCAGCGGGCCTGAGCAAGACACCACTCAGCCACGAAGAAGTGAACCAGACCGGCCGGTGGGTTGAGAGCCGGCTTTCGGGTCTGCTGGAACGCCTGGCGCCGAAGCTCGCCGAGAGGGCGGAGCTGGAACCGTGAGCGCGCCGATGCGAGCCACAGTCGAAACGCCGCGCCGCCCCGCAGGCCCCGACATTGCAACCCGGCAAGCGCAGGACGTGCTGCGCCTGCCATTTCCTCCCACAGTGCTGGCTGTCGCAGGCTGTTCCGGATCCGGCAAAACCACGCTGGCCAACGAGCTGGCGCGCCTTCTGCACGGCCTCCGCTTTCATCTCGACGATTACTACCTCGACCTCGGCGACCTGCCTCTCGAAGAGCGCGTTAAGAAGAACTTCGACGATCCGGCGCTGATTGAGGTGCCGCTGCTTGAGCGGCACATTGCCGCGCTGGCGCGGGGCGAAAGCATCGAGCGCCCGTGTTACGACTTCGGCACCTACACACGCATTGCCGGACGGACGCAGACGGTGAATGCCGGGCCGTTCCTCGTGGTTGAAGGAATCTTCGCGCTTTACTATCCCGAGCTGTTTCCCTACTACCATCTGCGCGTCTTTATCGACACGCCCGACGCGCTTTGCTTTGAGCGGCGGCTCAAGCGCGACATGGAGGAACGCGGCAGGTCGCCGGAGTCAGTCGAGTACCAGTGGAAGTTCAGAGTGCGGCCTTCGAGCGTGGCCTTCGTGCGGCCCTCAGCCGAGCATGCCGACCTGGTCGTCGACGGGTCAGGCGCGCTCGACTGGAAGGTGGAGCGGGTGTTGACAGAAATGCGCAAGCGCGGGCTGCTGACGGGAGCGGGATAGAGACAAAGAATAGGGACCAGGGGAACAAGGGGGCCTGGCAGCCGGCGTCGCGACTACTCCGGCAGCACCTCAATGCCGGTGACGGTAGCATAGCCCTGGACGGGAACGAAGTTCAGTTCAAGCTTGCCCTGCGCATTCGGCTCGAGATCGGCGAACCTGCGGATGACGACGTCAGAGCCTCGGGCTTCTTTGGCGAGATCGAAGCCGCTGAGGAGTGCCCGGCCGTTGCAGAACACGTTAAAGACATGAGCGACTGTGGGCTTGCCGTTGAGACCGTCGGAGGCCGGCTCGTCCCAACCGCCGTACCGGGCCGCAAAGTAGAGCGACAGCGTGTACTTTCCCGGCGTGACCGGAATGGCATAGGAGAAGTTGCCCCAGCGCTCCGTCTCGTACAGCTCGGGATCGTCGGTTCCATTCACGGGCGCTGTGTAGGCCGCCATTTGCCCGCCTTCGAAGTAGTCGTCGGGACTCCACCAGTGGCTGTCGTTCGAGTAGTAAGGCGTTTGCCGCGCCAGCACGCGCACCGGACGAATGTGCCCGCTGAAGCCGGGCAGAATTTCGATGGCCGAAAGAGTCGCCTGCTGCCCGTTGTCGGCGGAGAACTCGAGGTGCAGCTTGCCGTCGGCAGCCGGCGTGATGCCGGTAAACACCTTCACGTCGGCGGTGGAGCTAGCGCCCGCGTCGGCCACGACGTCGAAGCCGGTGAGCAGCGAAACTCCGTTGGCGCGGATAGTCATGATGCGGCTGCCCTCTCCACCTGCGCCGGAGGACTCAGGTCCATACACGGTTTCAGCAAAGTGCAGACGTAGCTCATAGATACCTTTGCGCAGCGGAATATCGTAGCGGAACTGGCCCTGCCGGCTGGTGCGGTAGAAGCCGGGATCGAGCGTGTGGCCGATGTGCTGGATGGTGCTTTTCACCGCCGTGCCGCCGGTGAAGAAGGCGTCGGCGCTCCACATCTTGTCAGCGTGGTCGACAAAGCTGCGGCTGGCGCCTGCCAGCATACGAACCTCTTCGCCGCCAGGTGGACCCACCGCAATCTCAGAAGCCGTTCCCGCGAGCGGGGCTACTCCGGCTTCGTGTTGCACCTGCCTCTGCTGGCGCGCGACATGCCAGACGTACCAAAGCACCAGCATGAAAAGGACAACGGCGGCGATCCACCACCACCGGCGGGCTGACGCAATCAGGGGATGGGGCGCAGGGTCGGCGGGGGTTGCTCCATTTGCAGGCGCTGCATTAGCGGGCGTCTCGTCGCTGGGTTTGCTGGGGAGACACTCGCCGCCGGAAATGTTGTTGCGCTCGAACCTTGGAACATATTGACCGACGGGAATGGTGATATGGAGATGGTTTTGTGCGCCATCGCCCTGGTAGTACTCGGCGAGGCGGCGGCGCAACCGGTTGGCCTCAACGCGGACGATCGAATTGGCGTCCTGGTCGAACGATGCCCCCCGGCGAAAGACCTCGACGCCGATGGAATACTCCTTGATCTGGCCTGCCTCGCCGGCAAACATCTTTTCACACAAATAGGAGAGGAGGATCGAAAGGGTGGGAGCGCGAGTAAAGCCCCTTGACTCGAGCACCGCCTTCAGTTCCGCGCGCTGCTCTGCGAGTTCGATCGTCTCAGGAGTTTCCACGGCCATCATCCGCAGCTTTCGAAAAACGAGAGTGTGATCGTCAGTTCGATTGTATGTTAGCGCGAGTCTTTGGCCCGCCAAGTGCTTAACGGTGTAAGTAGCTGCCAAAAGAGCACGTTTAACGGCAGGTAACCCCGGTTACTGCCCTGCCCCATGGACGCGCGTCGGCGGTTTCACGTTCGCCTCAAGTCACTGAGTCAAATCGTGCTTAACGTGACATCGCAATGCGTAGCCGAGGCGCCACGGCGAGGTAGCAGGTATAGCGTTGTACGGCGATGCCTTGCGGGTGCCTACTGAAATCGATCCAGAGAGCGAAATGCCAGGGGCAACCGACCGAGCAGCCCTCCCTGAAGTGCCCCGGATCGAGAAAGAGGTGGACCATGAAACGATTTGCAATCATCATCGCCGCGATGAGCCTGATGTCCAGCGCAGCTGCGTATGGATGGAGGGCTCCGATGCGGGACCTGCCCACGGGCATCAGCCTTGAAACGGCGCAAGCCGCCGAGCAGAAGGGCGATATTGCCCGCGCCCGCAACGACTTTGTATCGGCCGTGTCCTATTACGAAAAGGCTCTGCGCACCGGAAAGCCGGATTCCGAGCTCTACAACAAGCTGGGCATCGCCCAACTGCAACTCAAAGAGTATGGAGCCGCGCGCAAGAGCTTCCTCGCAGCCGTCAAGAACGATCCGCACAACGCCAGGTCATTGAATAACCTTGGCGCGTTGATGTGCATCGAGAGAAAGTACAAGCCGGCGCTCAATTACATGCGGCAGGCGCTGGAACTCAACGAAGCAGACCCGGCCTTCCACGTGAACATGGCGGAGGCCTGGGCGGGCCTCAACCAGATTGACCGCGCCATGAACGAATATGCGCGGGCACTGGAGCTTGATCCCGACGTCTTCGACTCCAACCAGGGCGGCGTGATTGCGCAGCTGAAAACACCGGAGCAGATCGCCCGCACGAATTACCTGATCGCGAAAATCTACGCCAAGCGTGGCAACGTTGAAGGTGCGCTCGACTACCTGCAGCGCGCCAAGAACGGGCATTACCCGCAGATGGGTGACGTCTACGTCGACAAGGAGTTTGCCTCGCTGTGGCAGGATCCGCGGCTTGCAAGAATCGTGAAACCCTGATCGCCGCGCCGGGGGTGCTCCCACCCCAACGACGAAGACCTGTCGTTGGGAACCCCGGTGCTCTCACCCCAACGACCAAGACCGGTCGTTGGGGGACCCGGTGCGCGCTCGGTGGAAGGCGGGCGCGCGCCACGTGAATTGCGCCTTTAAGGCATTTCCCGTTCACTCGTAGCCCTTATGGGCTTCCGGCAAGGTGGCGTTTCCCTTGGGGCAACGCCACTTGAGGGTATTGGCTCTGGTTTGCAGCAGAACGAGAAATGGTTTGCGGCCTGCCGATGAAAGCGGCGCAAGACCGAACCGGGATTTGCGCAGCGCGGCAGGGCCGCTTGCAACGGTCCGGATCGTACCAGCGATCCGGACCGTTTTGGGCGTAAATTAGCTGCACTGGCGGCAGCAATCGTTGCGGCCGTTGCTTCGGCGGGTGCCGGCTCGTCTTTGAGTACGTATTTTCGAGACTGCGCCCGCAGATTCAGGAGCGCCGAAGGTTCCATCTTGACCTGCAGCGGCTTGCAAGCCGGAAGAGTGTGTGGACAGAATAGGCGGGATGATCGCTTTCGTACGACATTGAGGTGTGCGAGTGAAATCGGGTTCGCGCCTGCCCCTGAACTTCGCGCCGGCGTCCCTCAGGCGCGGCCCGTCGGCATCGACCATTGCGATGCGGCGCGGAGGCAATCGCTGTTGCTCTGAGCCGCCGGGATCGGCTTGTAAACCTGCAGACGATTCTTGCCCTTCTCTTTCGCTGCGTACATCGCTTCGTCGGCACAATGCATCAGCTTTTCTTCATCGCCACTCGTCTCGGGATAGGTGACGACTCCCACGCTGACCGTGATGACTGCCTGCGCGCGATCGAATTTATACGGGCTGGCAACACACGCGACGATTTTAGCCGCGATGGATTCGGCTTCAGCGGGAATGCGCAGGTCTGGCAGAAGAACAATAAACTCGTCGCCGCCGATGCGCGCCACGGTGTCGGTTGCGCGCACGCACCCGCACAGCCGCTCGGCCAGTTCGCACAGCAGCTTGTCGCCGGCCAGATGGCCGAGAGCGTCATTCACGATTTTGAACTCGTCCGCATCCACCATCAGCAGTCCCAGGCAGGTTTGAAAGCGGGCGGCGCGCTTGAGAGATGTCTGCAATCGATCGTTCAAGAGGATGCGATTGGGCAGGCCGGTGAGCGCGTCATGCTCCGACAGGTGGCGCAAGCGTTCTTCGCTGCCGCGAAGGGCCTTGGTCTGCTGCGCCACACGATGGCGAAGGACAACGATCCAGACCAGCGATGCAACGACGAGCAGGCCCGCCGCGGAAAAGCTCTCGAGCGTATGCGTGGAGGTCCACCAGGACGGAGCCGAAAGCAGAGAAACGTCGTCGATGGAGCGCAGCAGGAAGTGCACCGATTCGGGCCGTACCGCGCCTTCGCTCAAATTCGTGCCAAGGGAGTCAACCTGCACATTGCAGACGCCGGTAATGCGCACAAGGCTGCCGTCTTTCCACGGCAGTTGGTCGCCGAGCGCTGCATCTTTGGGAAGAATGGCCGGAAAGAGAACGCCGCCGGCACGGAGCATGAGCGTGGGAACGGCAGCAGCGGAGTCGCGCCCGATGAGTTCGGCATCGAGCTCGACGAGCCTGCCGTCAAGATCGCCCTTGATGGCCTTTTGGGCAGTGATGGCGACGGGCGGCGGCGGGGCGGCAGGTCTGCCGGCGGCGCGAAAGACCGCGTCTTCAAGGGTGGGCTTGAACATGTTGATGGCTGGAAAGCCCACGACGTCGACGAAGGAACCCACCGGGACGCCCGCCGCCTGCATCGTCTGCATGCAGATGCCGGCTTTCGCGTCCTGAATGCAGAGCATCCGGCCCGGCCAGTCGAGCGTGACCGTGCCCTCGACGTGCGCGCGATGCAGGAGCCCGGGATCGGGCGAGAAGCGGAACAACTCCGATAGCGGAACCGGCGGAACACCAAATGGGTCGCGCGGCGCCGGCTGGATCACCGTGGTCTCGCGAAGCGTGGGAAAGAAGACGTGAACGCCGACCATCTGCCGGCGCTGGTTAAACATGGGCGCCGCGTTGCCGCGTATGCGGACGAGCGAGTCGACGAGAGATTCGTAGTCAGCCCCGTCCTCGCGGACAGAAACGGCGGCCAACGATCCGCCGTCGGTAGCGATTTCGAGAGCCACGTCGCGAGACTGGAAATGCACGGAGCGGACGCGTCCTTCGATTTCGACCCACTGGCAGTCCAGTGCGCCGGAGAGCATCTCCGTCAGCGTAGCCTTGACAGGGCTTGCCGACAGCCGGGATTGCCCCACGATGCGCACCTGGCTGCCGAGCACGACCGAGGCGTAATCGCCGGGGCCGGTCACGCCGGTGATGTCGACCGTGGTGCCGGCGCGCAGCGAAAGAATGGGCCGCGAAGCAACGGAGACGAAGACGCTGCCGGAGGCGTCGTGAACGAAAATGGCGCCATGCCGCGAGTCGATGTAGGGATCGTAGTAGGTGACAACCGCGTGCAATCTGACAGGAAAAGTCTGAGCGGCCGCTTCCGGCGGTAGGTTGTGCACGCCCTGGGCGGTCGAGAACACGCGAGGCAGCCCAGGCGCCGCGGGCGAAACCCGGGCGCCGGCCAGCAGGCAGCCTGCGGCGAACGCTACCGGCGCCAGGAACACGCGCTGAATGCGCATCCAACCCCTCCCCCGAAACGGGTTGGCACAGCCATGTGTAAGCGAAAGGCCAAGCGCCTCCACACCTACACCTGCGGCATGAATGCCGTGAATTTCATCGTCCATTATGTTCCTCGACATGAGGAATGGACAGAGTGCCAATGAGGAATGTCTCAGATTGCAGGCGGATTGCCCGGAATGGAGCAGCGCTGTCCCAAAGCGGGATCGGACCGAACCAAAGCGCGCCGCGAAGGCTTCTACTTCGCAGTGAGCGCTTCCACCGGCACGAGCATGTCTTCTTTGCGCTTCACCATGTTGGTGGCATCCAGCATGGCCAGTTCGAAGCCGTGGCCGTGAATGATGGCGTCGGTGGGGCACGCCTCTACGCAATAGCCGCAAAAGATGCAGCGGTTGTAGTCGATGTTGTAGACCTTGGCATAGCGCTCCGACGAAGAGATGCGGTTCTCGGCGGTGTTTTCCGCGGCCTCGATGTAGATGCAGTTCGCCGGGCAGGCTGCGGCACACAGAAAGCAGGCCACGCACTTCTCCAAGCCATTCTCGTCGCGCTCTAAAACGTGCGCCCCGCGGAAGCGCTGCTCAAGGACCGCGCCGCGCTCCGGGCCCTTGCCGTCGGGGTAGTTCTCAACCTCGCTGGGCGCAAACATTTCGCGCAGGGTGATACTCATCCCTTTGGCGATCCCGGCGACGTTGCGCACCACCGACATGCTTCAAGTATACGATGGAGGAAGTGAGGAGATCATGAAGCGTTTGATCGCATCAATAGCATCCATTTCGTGGATGTTGAGCTTGGGAGCTAACGCGGGGCACGCGCAAAACCAGCAGCCAACGCCTCAACAGCCGACATCGTCCGGCTCGATGGATGGGATGGACATGAGCAAGCCGGCAGACTCGGGTCAGGCAGCCGGCTCAGGCAAGCCAATGACCATGGGGCCATGCATGAACATGGGCTCGGGCGACGGCAAACAAATGGACATGGGCAAGGGCGCCGGCGCGAAGACCATGGACATGAGCGGCTGCATGGGAATGATGCACGGCGCGATGGACAAGAGCGACGTTGCCTCGATCCCTGCAGGTGTATTGCGGATTGCGTTCGGCCAGAAATCAACGGATTGGGCGCTGGCGAAACTGGCGCCGCTGCCGCACGCAAGCGTGACCGTGCCCAACGAGCACACGAAAGCCAATGACACCTACTCCGGCGTGCCGCTCATGGACCTGCTCGCGCCGCAGGGCGTTCCGGCAGGCCCGCACGGCGCGGCGATGCGGATCTATCTGGTGGCCGAAGGCTCCGATGGATATAAAGCGGTGTACTCTCTGGCCGAGGTGAACCCCGCCGTGCAGGACTCGGCCGTGATTGTGGCCGATACGGAAAACGGCAAACCGCTCGCCGGCGACGGCCCGTTGAAGCTGGTCGATACGCACGACAAGCATCCGGCGCGCTGGGTACGCAACCTGGTGGCGATCAAGGTGATGACAGCGGAATAGGCGCCGGCTGGCTGCGCGATTCAGCGAGGACTCAGGCAGATCGGGGCGGGAATACAAGGGGCCGCACGCCGAAAGCGATCGACGCTCTCGTGCGCGCGGCCTTGTTGTTTGCCAGTGCCGCTTTATTGATCAGTGATGGCGTCCGCTTCCGCCGCCATGTTGCTGGTTGCCGCTTCCACCGCCGTGCTGCTGGTTGCCGCCGCCACCGCCGCCGCGCGGCTGGTTGCCGCCTCGACCAGACCCTCCGCGCACCTGCGGCTGCACATTGCGATCGGCGGGCAGCGGCCCCCGAATGGCCGGGTTGGGCGGCTGGCCGTGATTCTGATTTGCATATTGTTCGTGAACCGCGCCGTAGTCGTTCGCGTGCTGCCTTTGCGAGTTCATGCGCGGAGCCGTGGGCTCATTCTGCCAGGCTCTGGTCTCCTGCGGCTGAGGCCGCGCCTGCACACCTGCTCCGCCGCGGAAGCTGGGGCGGTTGTTGTTCACATAGTGATTGTTCACCACGCGCTGGTCCACGTGGTAGCTGTACACATTGCGCGCCCTACGCACATCGATGTTGTTGTAGGCGCGGTTGTAGAAAAAGCGGCCGCCGTTCCAGTAGCCGCCTTCGTATCCAGAGCCAAAGTAGCCGAATCCGTAGTTGATGCCTCCGTAGAACCCGATGTGGATGCCCCAGTGGCCGGGGTAGAACATATAACGGCTCCCATAGAAGCCCCAGTAACCCGGCGTCCAGAGCGCGCCGGCGTAGGGAGGCTCGACCCACGAGCCGGGAACCCAGTAATACCCGTTCGGGCCCCATGCCCAGTAGCCGGGCATCCAGATGTAGCCGTCAGCGGGAGGCGGAGGCTGATCGTAGTCGGGCAGCGGAGGCGGAGGTTGGGGAGCGTTCGCCGTGGGCTGCTCGGCATAGTTGGAGTCGTTATAGTCCTGGCCGGGCGGGGGCGGAGCTTCGGTCGTGTACGACGGGCCTGATGGCGCCATGCCCGTATCGCCGGGAGCTTGATTGGTCGCGGCAGGATCGGGGCCCTGATCCGGCGGCGGATACTGCGCGCCCGGGTCCTGCACGGCGGTGGCTGCGCTGACAGTGGGAATCGCGTGGCGGCAAACGGTCACGCAAAGAAAAGCCGCAACGGCTATTAACATTCCAATCGCGAATCGAGGCAGACGTTTCATCTTACCCTCCTCGGGAACGGATGCATCCCGTTGGCCGCTAGCATAGCGCGGTCAGGTTAAGAATGGCTATGGGTAGCGAGGGGCAAATGGCGGGCGGGCGCGGCGGCGCGGCTGAAGCGATCCGTCAGTGCCGAACGCCGGGCGGCACGGAGCGGCCGCGGTTGTTGGCTGGCGGCGTAGTGACGGGCTTGCGCTGTGGCTGCGCGTTGGTGAGCTGCTGGCAGACAGCCGAATCCTGGCCGCGCTCGAGGCCTTCGACGGTGTCCTGGCCGCGGCACATGCGCAGCTTCATGGCGCCGGCTTCGCCGCCGTTCAGCTCCGCGGTGCGGTCCAATCCGCTGAGGGGATCCACATCGAATCGAAAGAGAGTATCGCTGGGCTCCCGCTTCTTTCCATAGTCGAAGTGATCCCAGGTGCAGAGAAAAACGTGGCCAGCAGCGTCGGACATGAGCGCGTAGAGCTGCGTCAAATCGATGCCGCTTCCAGCGCTCGGGCCGAGTGCATTCCACACCAGAACGCCATTTCCGCCGCGCACCCAGCGCGCCGTCCACATGTGGTGCGGCACGTCGTAAAAAAGAGACGTGAAGTATGTGTTGGCCGCGCAGTCGTGGCAGTTGTCGTACAGGATGGTCAGTTCCTCGGGCGCGTCCTTTTGGAAGTGCTCCCAGTCGAACCAGCGCGGGTTCACGCCCGTGAGTAGCGGAGCCACCACGTGGCTGGTGAGCGAGACGTTCCAGATGGTAAAGGCGTCGTCGCTGGGCGGCGATTGCGGGCCGGGGCGATCGGAGGTGACGACCAATGCGGCGTCGTACATCACTCCGATTTCGCGGATTGCGGTCCACTTCTCCACCGCGAGCGAGCGCGTGACCCAGATGACGATGTTCTGATCTTTCGGGTTGTGAAAGTCGATCCAGCGAAAGGCGTCAGAAGTTTGCTGAGCGCGAAGGGGAAGGACGAGGGCCAGCGCCGCGGCAGCAGCGATGAGGCGCCTGGGGAGGTCAACCTGCATGATTTCAGGTATAGCAGACCGCCATAGAGCAGAGGGTAATACCGCGGGTACGCGCGAACGGAGCGCGAAGCACCAAGCTATTTTTGCGGAGAGGCGGCCGCGGCCTTGATCTGCTTCTCAAAGTCCTTGGGCGGCGTGTCCTGACTTGCGGCGGCGGCAACCAGCGCATCCCAGCCGTCACTGGCGCCGTGGTACTTCACGTATCTCGCCTCGCAGTCCGCGGCCATGCTTTTCGCGTCCTGCGGGATGGCGCTGCTTTGCGCCAGGTGGATGGCGCGGGCGCAGTACCACAGCCCCTCGACGACGACCGGTGTTGTCTCGAGATCGGCGACCGCGAGCTGGTAAGTGTCTGGCGCGTTTGTCGGGTCCGTCCTGATGGCGCGCGCAAGCCAATCCCTGGCCTGCGAGTAATTCTTCTGCTGGACGGCACAATACCCTTCCGCGCCGAGAAAGATCACGTTCATCAGCTTGCTCAGCGTGTCGTAATTGCCGTCGGTCATGTTTGCCGGCTTCCGCCACATAGGGACCGCGAGCATGCCACCCGTGGCGTCGACGCACATTTCGTTGAGCGCAGTTGCGTCGCCCTGCTCCGCGCTCACGCGGTCCAGCTCCACCACAATGCCCAGCGCGCGGATGTTGCCTGCGTCCACGGCAACCAGGCGCCTGGCGGTCTTCTTTACCTCGGCGGAATTGCCCGCCGCCTGCCATGCCGCCATCTCTTGCTCCAGCGCATCGGCAAAAACAACACTCTTCGGATACTGCTGGCAGAAGCCCTCAAAGGCTTCGGCCCGCGCCGTCGGGTCCTGCGTATTTGCCGCGGCCGTGTAAGCGCTGTATTCGGCGTGATCCTGGACGACCTTCTGGCCCGAAGCGGGTTTCTGCGCCGGCGCCGCGATCGCGCACAACGCAACAAGCATGCCGAGCGCGCAGATAGAGCGGTTACTCCGATGGAATCCGTGGCGGGTCACAAGGGAAATGTAGCACAGGGGCGCAGGCTGCACTGCGGTGCGAGCGCGGCCGGTTTCGTGCCCAGTTTGGTTCAGTTTTCGGGTTTCTGGGCCACGTTTGCGGCGCCGGGCCACTTGGTCGCGACGAGAAACGCAATCTCATCCACCACGCGCTGCAGTTCATCCACCATGTGGCTCTTCAGTCGCGAGTGAAAAACCTCGAGCAATGAGTGGAAGTACCAGAGCTGCTCCTTCGGCCCGCGTTTGAATCGGTCCCAAACCGCAGGGCCGATCTCCTTGAGCTCGTCGAGGATGGCTTTGGCGTTGTAGAGCTTGTCAGCGGCGGAGATGAGGAGGACGTCTTCGGGCTCGGTACGCAGCCGCGCGAGATACGCGATCTTGCGCTCCTCCCACCCTTCCTTTTTGTCGTGATCTTCGGCCTGCGTGTCCGAGAGGCCCAGAACCATGTCCGCGACATGTTTTCCAAACACTCTCTCCACGTCATCAAGCCGCGGCTTGCCTCCGTGATCCTCGACGGTGTCGTGAAGGATGGCCGCGATCACCATATCTTCCGTGACAGGAACCGCGCCTCCGGCTTCACCCATGACCAGTGATGCAACGCCGAGCAGGTGCGCCATGTAGGGGATTTTCGTTCCCTTGCGGGTTTCGGTGTGGAGCTTGCGCGCATAGTCGACAGCGCGCGTGAAGCGCTCGGAAAGGATCCGGGGGTGTGGGAGGTTCTTCATCTTTCAGTATCTCACCCCGCGAGCGCGCCGCAAAGTCGGGCCGCTCACAGCCCCAACTTCGCCCACATCGTATCGACTTTTGCCTTCGTCGCGCGATCCATCTCGATCATGGCCGGCCACGGCCGCGCGAAGCCTTCCGCTTTCCACTTGCGCGTGGCGTCCACTCCCATTTTCGATCCGTAGTTGGGCAGGCGGCTGGCGTGATCGAGCGAATCGACAGGCCCTAGCGCGAACTGAATATCGCGCTCGGGATCGATGTTGTTCGCCACGCGCAGCACCACTTCGGGAATGTTCTGTACGTCGCAGTCCTCGTCGACCACGATGATGCACTTGGTGAACATGGCCTGGCCCAGCGACCAGATGGCGTGCATTACCTTGCGCGCCTGCCCGGGATAGCTCTTCTTGATCGACACGATCATCAGGTTGTGAAACACGGCCTCGACGGGCAGATGAATATCCACCAGCTCGGGGATAGTTATTTTCATCGCGGGCAGGAAAATCCGCTCAACCGCCTTGCCCATCCATGCGTCTTCCATGGGCGGCTTGCCCACGATGGTCGCGGCGTAGATGGGGTCCTTGCGGTGCGTGACGCAGGTGAGATGAAACACCGGGTACTCGTCCTCGAGCGTGTAGAAGCCGGTGTGGTCGCCGAACGGGCCTTCGGGCCGCAGCTCACCGAGTTCGACATAGCCCTCGAGCACAATCTCCGCGTGCGCCGGCACTTCGAGATCCACGGTCTCGCACTTCACAATCTCAACCGGCTTGCCCCTCAGGAACCCGGCGATGAGAAACTCTTCGACTTCAGGCGGCGCGGGAACGACGGCGGCGAACGTGGTTGCCGGATCGGTTCCGATGGCGACAGCGACCTCGAGCCGCGATCCCTTTAGGCTGGAAATCGCAACTTGCGGCGTGCCCGCCAGCGGCCCGTCAGGAATCGTCACCGCTCCCCCGGCCGATTCCGCCATGATCGCCACGCGCGCACCCTTCGGGTCGTACTGGTTTTGGTTTGCGGCATCGGCCGAAGCAGCGTTCCGCAGCGCCTCGCGATAATGTTCCGCCGCGACCTTTTGCCGCTGCCAGTGCATGCCGGTGGTCTGGCCGTCGTACACCTGCATGCGATACATGCCCATGTTGCGCTTGCCGGTGCGCGGATCGCGCGTGTGCACGCACGGCAGCGTGATGAAGCGCCCTCCATCCTGCGGCCAGCACTTGAGGATCGGGAAATAGTTCAGGTTGAACTTCTCGCGCCGAATCATTTCCTTGCACGGCGCGTCTTTCGCGCTCACGGTCTTCGGAAACGCATTCGATAGCTCGCCAAGCTGCGGCAGCATTTTGAGCTTGTCGAGAAATCCTTCCGGAGCCTTCACGTCCATCAGCCCGCGAATGCGATCGGCGATCCGGTCGAGCCGGTCAACACCCGGCACGAGGCCAAGCGCCATCGCCATGCGGCGCTCCGAGCCAAACTGGTTGATGAGCACCTTGTGGCCCGCGTGGCCCTTCACGTTTTCAAACAGCAGCGCCGGCCCGCCGGGAGCATATTTCTCTTTCGTGGCGCTCTGCGGCCCGCTCGCATGCGATCCGATCTTGCTCACGCGGTCGGTGATCTCTGTGATTTCGAGTTCCGGCGAAACTTCCTCTCGAATGCGGCGCAGTTCGCCGTGCTTTTCAAGAGTTTTGATCCAGTCGCGCAGATCGTCGTAGGCCAAGGCGTGCTCCCGGGCGGAGATGTGTGTCTCCACAATGGTAAGCCCTCGCCGCAGAGATCAGAGCACAGTGAACGGCGATCAAAAAAGCGGGGTTCAGGGGCCAGGTTGCAGAAATGGATTCTCGCTCGAAGGGTGGGCTTTGCCTTGCGCCGCGCACCTGTGCGATGCTCGCCTTCAGCACCGGAGGATTTCCCCCATGAACTACCCCCGTCCCCACTCCCCCACTCGCAAATACCACAACAGGCCCTATTACAAACTACCCAAGGATCCGAAGGCCGCGGCCGCCACGTCGTGGAACGTGCCCGATCTCTGCGCGGCGTACAAATGGCCCACCGGCAAGCCCGGCGGCGGAGTCATCGCCATCGTCGAGCTGGGCGGCGGATGGGTCGCGTCCGACATCGATGCATTCTTCCAGTCGCTCGGCCAGCCCACGCCCTCGATCACCGATGTTTCCGTGGATGGCACCGAGAACACGCCGGGGCAGAGCGGCTCGGCGGGCGACGACGACTACGAGGTCGCTCTCGATATCGAGGTTTCAGGCGCCGCGTACTATGCAGCCACCGGCCAGGCCGCGACGATTCGCATGTACTGGTCGCAGGACATCGGCGCCGCTGTCCAGAAGGCCGCGCAGGACGGTTGCGACGTCTGCTCGATCTCGTGGGGCTCGGACGAAGCCAACTGGGGCACAACGGCCGCGAAGCAGATGGAGTCGACAGCCGCGGCAGCCGTAGCCGCAGGGATGATCGTCTTTGGCGCGTCGGGCGACAACGACTCGAGCGACGGCGGATCGACGCCGGCGAACGTGGATTGCCCGTCGTCGTGCCCGCACGTGATCGGGTGTGGCGGCACGAATAAAACGCAGACGCAGGAATCGGTTTGGAATGACGATCCCGGCAAGACCAGCGGCGAAGGAACCGGCGGCGGCTACTCGACCGTCTTCCCCGTGCAGAGTTTCGAGATCGGCGCGCCGCCCGCGCCGGCAGGCACTCAATACGGCAAGGGCCGCATGGTGCCCGACGTGTGCGCCGACGCCGATCCCAACACCGGCTACAACATTTTCGTGCACGGCTCGACGACAGTGGTGGGCGGCACCAGCGCCGTCGCGCCGCTCTACGCGGGCCTGTTCGCCGCGCTCGGCAAAAAACTCGGTTTCGTAACGCCCACGCTCTGGAAAAATCAGAAGGCCTTCAACGACATCACCGTGGGCGGCAACGGATTCTACTCGGCCGCCGTGGGGCCGGACCCGTGCAGCGGCATCGGCTCGCCTGTCGCAGCGAGTATCGCACAGCTATTTGCAGCGTTGGCGTAAGTTGTTAATTCGTGGGCTCGATGGCCGCGACGAGCGGCATAATGGGCGGGACGGCGTCCATCGGATAGCCCAGGCGCTTCCATTCATCGAAGCCGCCGCGCAGTGGGCGCACGCGCTCGACGCCAAGCTTATGAAGCTCCATGGCCGTCTTGGCCGCCGTGGCCTCGCTGGGGCAGGTGCAATAAAGGATCACGTCCCGGTCTCGCGGGATCTCGTGATGGCGCGCGGCTAGAATGTCGGGCGCGATGTGCAGAGCGCCCGGCAGCGTGAATGGGTCGGCCAAGAGTTCGAGCGGATGGCGAAGGTCGACGATGTAGACCGGCTCGCCCCCATCGATCTGCCGCTTCAGCTCAACAGGCTCCAGGCGCATGGCGGCGAGCTGCTTGAGTGCGATGCGCCGGCGAGCGATGCGCGCCATAAGAAATCCGATGACTCCCAGGATGAGTATCGCGCCGGAGAACCGGCCCACCCAGTCGAGAACATGCGGGTTGCGCCTGATCAGGTCGCCAAAAAAACGGCCGATCGCGAGCAGCACAACCACCCAGATGACGGAGCCGATGCCGTCGTAGAGCAGGAACCGGCCGAAGCTCATGCCGTTTTGCCCCGCCACAGGCGCGGCCAGCGCGCCCAGGCCCGGGACGAATTTGGCGGAGATCAGCATGGTGCCGCGGCGCCGGCCGAACGAGTCCTGCGTGCGACGAACGCACGTGGTGGGCTCGAGCGACAGCTTGCAAATCAGGTTGAGAACTCGGTGGCCATGACTGCGCCCGATGAAGAACCAGGCACTGTCGGCGGTCAGCGCTGCGGCCACAGCGACGGCCAGCGCCAGCGGAAAGCTGATCTCCCGCTGGGCCGAAAGCGCCCCGGCCGCCATCAGCACGGGCGCGGACGGTAGGGGAAGTCCGAGCTGCTCCACCAGCACCCAGGCAAAGAGGAGGAAGTAGCCGTACATCAGCAGGATGTGAGTTGGCAGCGCCATCGAAAGTCCCATCTTGCGGCGTGTATGGATTCAGACCGCCCGTCTCCGCTGGTTTAGACGCGAGAAAGCGGGCTCATCTATCAGATGAATCTAAACGGCGTTCGTTGCAAGGGTCAGCCAGAAAAATCGCATGCCATCCAAAATTCGCGCGGCGGCCTATAAGGCAACCACTTGCTCAGTCACCCAGTCGGTCCATGCGGCCTGCTCGGCCGGGCAGGCAAGGCAGCCGGGGTCGTCGGTCACGACCGCATCGACAAAGTTCTCTACGATGGGGTAGTGAATGTTCGCGTGCGGAGGCAGCATTTCGGTGCGGCCGGCCACGCGCAGTTCCGGTCCGTTGAGCGGATCGAGGCCGATCTCGCCCTCCTCACCGATGATGCGGAACTGGTCGCGCGCCACGCGCGAATTCCAGCGCACGTCGACCACCGCATGCACCCCACCGGCGAACCCCATCAACACGGTCGCTGAATCTTCGATTGCGATTCGATGCACGGCGTTCGACAGCAATCCGCAGGCGCGCTCCGGCTTGCCGAAGAGGAAATTCATGGCGTCGATGCGGTGCGAGGCGATGTCGTAGAGCGGGCCGCCACCTGAGAGCGTGGGGTCAGCGAGCCATTCGCGGCCTTCAATCTCCAGCCAGCCGTGGCAGTTGGCCTCGGCTAGGAGCGGACGCCCGATGGCGCCCTCCGCAATGAGCTGTTTGGCGCGAACGAGCTTGGGATAAAGGCGGCGGTAGTAGGAAACACCAAACACGCAGCCCGACGCGCGGCCCTCGTCCACCATCCGCTCAGCCTCGGCGAAGTTCATCGCCATGGGCTTTTCACAGAGCACATGCTTGCCAGCTCGCAGGGCTGCGATGGCGGCGCCGGCGTGCAGGGCCACAGGCAGCGCAATGTACGCGGCATCGACGCCCGGGTCAGCAACAGCGTCTTCTATCGTTGGCCAACTGCGCGCGCCGGGATAGGCCGCGGCTTTCGCCTGGTCGCGCGTCACAAACCCCAGGAGCACGCTGCGCGGCTCGGATTGGATGGCGGGAATCACGCGCTTGCGCGCAATGTCGCCGATGCCGGCGACAACCCAACGGACAGTGCTCATCTCTTCGCCAGAATAAATGTCCCGCAGCGGGTCAACCACAAAAAAGCCGCCCGAAGGCGGCTTTGTGCTCGTGCAGGTTTCGATCGGTTGCGCTATTGCTCGTTGCGATCGGAAGAGCCAGCCGGAGAGGGCGCCGGAGACGGGAAGTCCGCTTTAGGCGCGGTCGCTGCCGCGGGTCCGGTTTGCGCTTCCTGGTTCCTCTCACCTAAATAATCGTGATCCCACAGATCCTCGTAGAAGACACCCGTCAACTGTGCGGCGCGCGGGCCGAAGGTGGCCCTGCCGCCCTCGAGAAAGAATACCGTCACCAGGCCGCCCTGCGGCGACTCGGAGTAGGAGGCGAACCAGCCGAAGCGCGTTCCTTCGTTGGAGCAGGTGCCGGTCTTGCCAAACACGGGCAGCTCGCGGAAGTTCGTGCGTAGGCTCCGCGCGGTTCCGTACTCCACCGCGCCGGCCATTCCATCTTCCAGATCGGGCAGATACTTGGTGATGTCGAGGGTGCGCTTGACCCTGGGCGTGAAGTTGGCGATCTCTCCAGCCGTGGTGGGGTGCTGCAGGTAGTAGAGCGTTCCGCCGTTGGCAATGGCCGCCACCAATGCGCCCAACTGCAACGGAGTTACGCTGACGCCCTGCCCGAAGCTGCACATGCGGGCGACGCCGCCTTCGGACTCAGGAATCGGCTGATCGGGATAGACGCCCAGCTGCTCGCCGGAAATGTTGTACCCGGCCAGCTCACCAAGGCCAAACTCGTTGGCATAATGGTGAACGCGCTCAAAGCCCAGTTCCCGGCCCAGCTCCTCAAAGTAGAGGTTGTTGCTCTTGGCCAGCGCCTGGGTCATGTCCATGCGGAAGCCCGGGAGCTTCACCAGGGTGTCGCTTGTGACCAAACCCTCAGAGAGCGCGGCCAGGGCGACCGTGAGCTTGATCGTGGAACAGGGCTCGGCGCCGGGCGAGAGCGCGAGCTTCTGGTTGACCATGGCGAGAATGCGTCCGCTCGTGGGATCGATCACCACTGCGGTTCCATTCATGTCGCCCAGGGCATCGATCGCGGCCGCGCGCACCGCCGGGTCCTCGCCGGTGGTGATATCGCCCGCGCCGATATCGCCCTGAACAAACGAACTGGCGGTAAAGCGCTCGAAATAGCGATGGCGGGGATGATAGTAGACGCGACGCAAGTGTGCCGTCGATGAGGCGGTTCGCCTGGTTGATGCGTGTCTTGCCGTGGTTTGAGTTGTGAACCTGCGCGAGGAAGCAGTATGACCCCTATAAGAGTGCGTGGACGCGGCGCGCACCGCTGTATGATGCACAACCGTACGATGAGTGCTGCTCAGGTGCGAATCGGACTTCGTTTTGGAACGATGCAGAGTTTGCGGCGCATCGAGTGCCGCGGCGCCCGCGGCGCCGATGGCGAAGAAAAAGACTACTAAGATAGGCCCAACGCGTGACAACTTCATCCAGTCAATATCCTCTCTACTCTTTGGATCTCGTGCCGCGCGTTCGCCCCGGGGGCGCCGCACTTCATTCCGCATCAACCAGGCCGCACTCTGATTTTCCGGTGCGGGCCCGGCGAAAGTTTGCTTAACCCTCGAAGAATCCAACCACCCGACTCACGCGAACGCTAGACTTGCTGCCAACAAGGTCTCTGTTGTTGAAAACCCGGCCCAGTGACAGTAGTTTCCCTCGTTCGAACCTCGCACCACATACAACTTTCGGGGGCGTTCTGTTTACTATACGTCAAAAACGCCCGTTTTGGAACCTTTCCCGTTACTAATCAACCGTTTGACGCGATCGATTTCTAGAATTTCAGCCGGCGCAAGAACGTGGGGACATCCAAATCGCGCTCGGGTTGCCCGGGAGGCTCGGCAAAGAGCGACGGCGCGCCCGGCGCACCTTTCTCCGCCGGCTCTGCTGCGCCGTGGGGAACTTCAGCGAACCCTGCAGCATAGTCGCGGGGCGGAAGCCCTGACTGAGACTCCACTGTCGATGCCTCGAATTGCGGTTCGGACTGCGCTGGGCCCTCATGGCCCGCACCGAACTTCGTGGCATATTCCGCATCGGTCTTCGTGAGTTTGTCGGCCACCGTAACAGTTGTCGTCACGTTGGGGGCGGCGGCGGCAAAAAAGAAGCCCGAGTCGGCGCCGTCGTTCGCTGCTTCCTCTTCCTCGCTCATAAAGCGCGCAGGCGCAGGTGCAGGCTCCGGCTCAGGGTCGCGGTCGCGCATCCAGTTGTTAGGCGCCACAACGGGCACCGAAACCACCGGCGTTTCGTCCACACTTAACATGCGCGCGCGCCGCTCCGGCATCTGGTCGCGGAAGCCGGTGGCGATGACCGTGATCTTCACCTCTTCGCCCATGTGCTCGTCCAGCACGGCGCCGAAGATGATGTTGGCGTCTTCGTGGGCCGCGGACTGGATGATCGACGACGCTTCGTTGACCTCGGAGAGCTTGAGCGAACTCGCTCCCGTGATATTGATGAGGATGCCGCGTGCGCCGTCAATGGCGCCCGCCTCAAGCATTGGCGAAGCCATCGCGGCCTGTGCCGCCTCAACTGCGCGGTTCGAGCCCGAGCGCAGGGCCGTGCCCATCACAGCGTGGCCCATGCCCGCCATCGTCGTCTTCACGTCGGCAAAGTCGCGGTTGATGATGCCGGGGATGGTGATGATGTCGCTGATGCCCTGCACGCCCTGGCGCAGCACGTCGTCGGCGATGCGGAAGCTCTCGAAGAAGCCCGCATCCTTGGCCACGGCCAGCAGCTTCTCGTTGGGGATCACGATCATGGTATCGACGCTGTCAAGCAGTTCTCTTAAGCCGCGCTCGGCCTGCATCATGCGGCGCTTGCCCTCAAAGGCGAATGGCTTGGTGACCACGGCAACCGTCAGAATGCCCATCTCGCTGGCCAGCGAAGCGATCACTGGCGCTGCGCCCGTGCCCGTGCCGCCGCCGAGGCCCGCGGTGACGAAAACCATGTCGGCGCCTTCGAGCGCCTCAATAATCTTTTCGGAGTCTTCGAGCGCGGCACGGCGGCCAATGTCGGGATTCGAGCCGGCGCCCAACCCTGAAGTGAGACGCACGCCGAGTTGCAGCTTCACCGAAGCCTGCGACAACTTCAGCGCCTGCACATCGGTGTTGGCGGCCACAAACTCCACACCCTCCATGTGGGCCTGGATCATGCGATTCACGGCATTCGAGCCGCCGCCGCCCACGCCCACCACCTTGATGTGCGCGCTGCGTACAACCTCATCGTGATATTGAATGCGCATTTCGCCTGCTTCAGTGATTAGCTGTTCCATTGGGGCTCCGCTCTCCTCGACTTTTATCTGCTTTCTCATCGCTTCGACCTCGCTCCGCCTTCGTGTTCCTATTCCCTATTCCCTGGTCCCTGTCTTTAGAAACTCGCCGCAAACATGGCGCGCAGCTTGTCGCGCAAGCTGCTGTTGTTGTCCTCAGCGGCGCGCGTCATGCTGGTTCGATGCGCATAGAGCACCATTCCGATGGCCACGGCCCACGAGGGATGATTCAGCTCCTGCGGCATGTTCGGCAGGCGCACGGGCAAACCGGTACGTGCCGGCGTACGCAACTGGCTCTCGACTACGTCAAGCATGCCGGGCAGCATGGCGCCGCCGCCCGTGAGGACGCAGCCCGCGCCGAGCGCATCGACCACGCCGCCGTAGCGCAGGCTTTCTTTCACGTAGTACATCAGCTCGCGTGCGCGCGGCTCAAGAATCTCGGCTATCGTGCGCAGCGGCAGCGACGCGGGCGCGCCCTGCGGCGTGGTCACTTCCACTTCAGCCAGTTGCGGAACGGAAGTGACCACCGCATTGCCGTATTGGCGCTTGAGTTCTTCGGCCTGAGCCACCGGCAATTGCAGGCCGATGGCGAGATCGTTGGTGAAATGCGCGCCGCCAATGGGAACCGAAGCGGTGTAGGCCACCGCACCCTCGAAGAACACGGCCAGGTCGCTCGAGTGCGCGCCGATGTCGAGCACGCACACGCCCAGCTCGCGTTCGTCGGTCGAAAGTGTGCACTCCGCGGCGGCTAGCGGCTCCAGGACCGCCTCCGACACTTCAAGGCCCGCGCGGTTGGCGCAGGTGACCGTGCTTTGCAGGGCGCTGCCGCTGCACGTGGCAATGTGCAGCTCCACTTCAAGCCGCGCGCCTACCATGCCCACAGGATCGAAGATTCCGGGCTGCTCATCGAGGATGAATTGCCGCGGAAGCAGGTGCAGAATCTCGCGGTCTGCAGGCAGCTGGATGGCGCGCGCGCGGCCTATGGCGGCACGCACGTCCTCAGCCGTGATTTCGCGCATGCCGCGGCTCAACTGAAATCCGCCGTTGGTGTTGACGCCGCGAATATGCGGACCGCCCACGCCCACCACGCACTCGTCGATATTGGCGCGCGCCACGCGCTCGGCCTGCTCGTTGGCCGCGCGGACGGCTTTCGCCGCGGGCCCAAGCTCCGCGATCAGCCCTTTGCGCATTCCCGCCGACGGCGTCGCGCCGTGGCCGCGGTAGCGCAACACACTCTCGTTCACATCAGCCACAAGCACACGCGTCAACGCGCTGCCGATATCCACGACCACAATCAGGTTGTCCACCTTCTGGGCCATCGTCGTCACCCGCCCTGCGCCACGGTCGCGGCCGAAGCTCTCAGGGAGCGATCTTTGTTGCCTGAGGTCGTCGTGGCCGGACGGGTTGTGGAAGCGGAATTCTGCTTCGTTTTGCTTTGCGGCTTCGATCCGTTCTGTATCGCCGCGCGTTTTTGTTGAGCCGCGTGCTTCTTGTCCTGGGCGGGCTTGCTCTTCTTTGCCGTGGGCGCGCCCGTGGAGTGCTTTGGCTCCGCCGGCTTCTTCGTTACTGTCGGAGCGCCGGGACCGGGTGCTGCAGCGTCTGCACCGGCGCCCCCGGATGGCTGCGATGTCTCCTTGCCCGACGCCATCTCGAGCACTACCTGGTTGTCGTAGCGCAGATCGACGGCTGCCAGATGCGGATACTGCTGCCGCCACTCCGCGATGTGCGCCTGGTAGCGCTCGTAGCGCTCGAGGAATCGATCGGCGCCGAAGTGCGCCAGAATATCGGCGCCCTGCTCAGGCATCAGCACGCGCGCATCTTCGGGATCGGTGAGGTCGATTTCAGAAACCTGCTCGGAGTTGTGCTTGCCGCCGGCGTCGAGCTCCGACATCAGCCGCAGGTACACGTCCATGCGCTCCTTGCGCGAGTCGGCCCGGTCGCCGGGATCGATGCCCGTGAGCACCGGAAATGAGTAGTGGTGGCGGGACATGGACGCGGGAGACATCGTGAGCAGAACGCCGTTCGCATCTACCAGGCCGATCTGCTCGCCGTGGCGAGTGAAGGCCACGGGCTGGCGCTCCACCACCGAGACGCGAATCTGGTCGGGCAGCAGGCGCATCACGGTTGCGTGCTCCACCCAGGGAATCTGCTCCAGTTGTTTGCGGCGCTGGCTGATGGGGACGAAGAAAATGTTGCGGCCGATGTCTTCGCCGAAGACGGGCAGCATCTGTGCGCGGCTCACTTCGGTGAGCCCGGTGGCCTGGATGTCTTCAGACCCTGCGATACGGAAGCGCGCGTCGCGCTCCAGGTAGTGGCGCATCATCAGCGCGAGCGTGGTAAAGGCGCCGAGCACGATCAGCGCGCCGGCGGCAAGAAAGATGCGGCCTGCCCTGCTCTCCGGCCGCCACCAGCGCCGCTTCGACTTGCCAAAGCGATCGGAGGTGGGGCGCAGCATGCCGTCGCCGTCGGGATCGTCGAACTCGAGCGGCATGCCCGGTCCGCGCCTGCCCGCCGAGCCGGGGCGGAAATGTGCTGAAAGAGACGAGTCCTCCCGCGTGCGCCGGGCACGAATCTCAGCGGGAGGTTCATCCTCCCACAAAGTGGGCCGATTTGTGTTGTCTCGATTCGCCACGCCTGAGCAGGGTCGTGAGAGTCGCCAAATTTCACTATAGACCGTGGTTGCTCAGCTATTTCCAGCATCGGGAGCGGGGGAATCCGCGGTGTTACGGGGTGGCGGAAACAGGGTCCAGGGTGACAAAGGACTAACGAGTCAGATGTCAGAGAACATCGGCACGGGGCATGAATTCGCGTGCGGCGTCTTCAGCGCGGTGTAAATGGAATGCGGTCCTGCCTGCATATGGTCTTGAGCGCGGGGCGTGCCGAGAAGATGCCTGACGGCAGGCCGCCGCCGGGAGTCACCCATTGGCCCACCATGAGGAAGTTGTGCAGGCCGGGCAGTGTTTTGGACAGGGACTTGAAACCGGTCTGCGGCGTCAGAAGCCAGCCCTCCATGCTCCCCTTCCAGTTGCCGGTGTAGCGAAAGATCGAGGCGGGCGTCGCCACATCGACGACCTCGATGGTTTGGCGAATTCCGGGCAGCTTTTGTCCGAGCAGGTCTATCACCAACTCCGCCACGCGGTGCTTTTCCTCCCGGTATTTCTCCGCGTCATTCTGGCGCAAACGCGCCCAATAATCGAAGTTGCGCGTCGGCAAGAGGCAAGTGACCGCAGTCTTGCCGGCGGGGGCGAAGGTCGGATCGAAGTGGAAGATCCGGAAGGACACTTGCTTGAGCGCGGTTTCCGGGTCAACCTGGAGCGGCGTTTTAAGCAGGCGGGTAACAAAGGCCGGCTGATTGCGGAGATCGCGCGCCACTCCGAGCGACACCTGGATGTAGCTGGGGAAGAGTTCCAGCGTCTTGTAGGCTTTTTCGATGGCCGCATCAACATATCTGCCGCCAAGAAGTTCGTAGATCGTCGCGTGGCCATCGGCGGCGGAGATGATCCAGTCCGCCTTGATCGTCTCGCCGCCGGCCAACTGCACGCCGGCAGCGGCGCCGTTCTCAACCAGGATGCGCTCGACTTTAGCTCCGAAGCGGACACGGCCTCCCAGGCTCACGAACTTCTCCTCGATGAGCCGGATGATCGCTTGCGCACCGCCAACCACGTACTTCGCGTCGCCCGTGTCCATCCAGGCGATCGAGGCCAGGATGGCAATCGCGGAGATCCCCGCCAGGTCTCCGCCAACGAAAAAAGTTCTCAGGAGCGGGTCGGTGAATCGTTGGCCATATTCCCGCGAGGTCACGCGAGTGAGAGAACGCAACTGTGGAAGACACGGCACATCGCGAAGCAAAGTGGGTGCATTCCCCACCCAGCTCTTCGACGGATCGGGCATTTTGAACGCGCGGAGACGGCGGATGGCCGATGCGAAGCCCCGAATCTGCTTCGCATCCTGCGGAGCGCGCTCAAGCAACTCCTTCTCCAGGCGATCGGGGTCCGTTGGGATCGTAAGGGTCTCGCCGTCATCCGTTTCCAGGCGCGCGAACTCCGGGAGATCGACGAACTTCAGTCGGCCAACATCGAACACCTCGCTCCACTGCGCATACATCGCTGCCTTGGGATCGGAACCGAAGAACCAATGGAGGCAGGTTTCGAAGGTGTAGGCGCCACGGCGCCAGCTCATGGCCAGGCCGCCCGCCATGTCGTGCATTTCAAGTACCTCGGCCTGGTAGCCGCATTTCTGTGCGTACACGGCGGCGCAGAGACCCGCGATGCCGCCGCCGATGATGACGATCTTCCTGTCATTCCTTGCCATAGGCACGTCCTTGCGCCGGAGAATAGGGGGCAAAGCACGGATTGCGCGGTGATAGCGGCCACAGGATCGGCGGAGAAGAATTACAGTGGTGTGAAATTCTACGGGCGCGGTTTTGCGGCGGGAGCGGCTCCCAGCGCGGCCAGAATCTGCAGCGCGAGCTGGCTCACACTGCCTGCGCCCAGCGTCAGCACCATGTCGCCCTGTCTCGAAGCAGCCACCGCGCCTCCCACTGCGGCGGAAAAGTCCGGCGCGAACTCGACGCGCGGCCCCTGAATCATTTCGGCCAGCCGCTCTGCAGTCACGCCGGCGATGGGCTCCTCGCTGGCCGCGTAGATGGGCAGCACGATCACGGTGTCGGCATCAGTAAACGCGCCACTGAATTGCTCCAAAAGATCCGCGGTACGCGAGTACCGGTGCGGCTGAAAGACCACGTGAATTCGCCCGCGGCAGCACTCGCGCGCCGCGGCCAGCGTGGCGCGAATTTCGGTGGGATGGTGGCCGTAGTCGTCCACCACCGCGACGCCGCGCGACTCGCCGCGCTGCTGGAATCGCCGGTCGACGCCGCAAAAATGCGCGAGCCCTTCTGCGATTTTTCCCTGCGGAACCTCGAGCTGCCGCGCGACGGCCACCGCCGCCGTCGCGTTCAGCACGTTGTGCCGCCCTGGCACGTGCAGCTCGAACGGACCCAGCGGCCCCGCAACCGTGTGCACCAGGAAGCGCGAAAAGCCGCTTCCCTGCCCTGTTGCCGATGCGGATGCGGGGCGCGGTTCTCGCGCCGCCGCTCGATTCGCATCGATCAGCTCCAGCCGGAAGTCCGCCTCATCTGACTCGCCATAAGTGAACACACGCCGCCGCAAGCGCGGCAGGATGCCTTTGAGCAACGCATTGTCGGCGCAGGCCGTGACAGCGCCGTAAAACGGCACGCGGTCCATGAACTCGACAAATGCGCGCTCCACGTCGGCCATATCGTGGTAGCAATCCATGTGCTCGCGATCGAGGTTGGTCACCACGGCAAGGATCGGCGAGAGCTTCAGGAACGAGCGGTCGCTCTCGTCGGCCTCGGCCACCAGATACTGCGAGGCGCCCAGGCGCGCGTTCGAGCCCATCGCGTCCACGCGCCCTCCCACGACGACCGTGGGATCGAGACCGCCCGCCGAGAGCACCGCGGCCACCATCGACGTGGTGGTTGTTTTGCCGTGCATGCCGGCGATGGCGATGCCGTATTTGAGCCGCATCAGCTCGGCCAGCATCTCTGCGCGTTGGATGACGGGAATCTTGCGCGCGTGCGCCTCGCGCACTTCGAGGTTGTTCGCGTTCACGGCCGAGCTGGTGACGACGACCGTCGCTCCCGCCACGTTGGCTGCATCGTGGCCCTCGTATACGGTGGCGCCCAGTTGCGCCAGCCGATCGGTCACGGCGCTGCGCTTCAAGTCGGAGCCGGAAACCTTCATGCCCAGGTTGAGCAGGATCTCGGCGATGCCGCTCATGCCGATGCCGCCGATGCCGATGAAATGCGCGTGCTGCGATGTCGCAAACATGGGAGTGAAGAATCAGGGTAGCAGAGGACAGGGTTCAGGGTTCAGGCGTCAGGGATCGGAGATGAGGGCACGTCAACTTTAGCCCGTTTTGATAGGCAACGCTTTTAGCCATGCCGAAAGTTGATCGAGATGTTCGGGGCTGCAGCCGCTGAGGGAATCCTTCGTCGGCCTCTCAGCTACTACCGAAATGATAGAGCAGGAAGACAAATCTGGCCTTCGACTGGAACGCGAGTCCAGGACCACTTCTGCCGGCTTCAACACAAAACCCTGACCCCTGACCCCTGACACCTGACACCTGCTGTTACCCCGGCAGCGTGTAGTCGAATTCGTAGAAGTGCTGCCCGTCGTCGGCGCGGATGGTGAACGTGCCCTGAATGCCCTTCAGCTCTCCGGCTCCCGAACCCGGCGCCACGATCACCTGCATGTTGGGTCCGCGGCCATCCATGGTGGCGAAATGCTGCAGAGCGAAGCTGCCGTGTCTGCCGTGAAGCACGCCGGTCACGATTTCGATGGCCACATAACCCGCGGTGCCTTGCCTCGGGTCGCCGCAGGTGAACATCTCCCCGAGCGTCGTGGCCTCGAGATCTCCGCGAATCTGCTTGTTGATGGTGAGGCGTCCGATTCCCTCAGCAGGTGAGGGGACGAGCGGATGTATGTCGACGGAAAATGTACCTTCGGCATGGGGCATCGAAATCTCCTTGAGCCAGACAGCGGCCATCTCCTTGAGCCAGGCAGCGGCCGCGGCGCGATGAGCAGAAGGCCGAACTGCTCAATAGCATCATCGGCTGCAATCGCATTTCAGGATAGCGCGGCGGCCGAATCACCGGCGTTATCCGTACCTGAAAGCATCGCATTTGACGCTCACAGTCGCCAAAAAGTTGCGCCTTTCTATTTCGCATTGCGGCCGCAACCTTTCGGCCGCCGAGTGTTTGAAAGGGGCAGAACCGGCGAGCCAATGGGGGCGGCAAGAGCCAAGCCCCACAGGTGGTGGCAAGCCGGGGCGGAGCGAGCAAAGTGGCCCGCCTGGAATGGAGGGATTATGGGCAGCACGAAGAAGTGGATCTTGGGAGCGGCATTGGCAGTCGGAGCTCTGGGTTTGAGCGCGGCGCCCGTCCAGGCAGCTCGCGTTCACGTATTCGTTGGCGTCGGCGGACCGCAAGCCTACATTCCACCGTGCCCCGGACCAGGGTATGCGTGGGTGGCTGGCTACTGGAATGACGGATACTGGACGCCCGGCTACTGGAATTACGTTGGCTATGGCCCTGGCGTGGCGATTCGCGGCGGCTTCTATGACCGCGGTCCGGCCTTCTATCACCGCGACTTCGACCGTGATCGGCACTTCGACCGCGACCGCGACCGGCACTTTGACCGCGACAATCATTTTCGCAGGTAGCAGAGGGTCTGTTAACACTACTGGGATGGATGGCGTTATGAGCGAAAATCCGGCCAGACGAGACCGAGCCTGAAGGCTGTGGAGGCCCCACTGTCAAGGGCGAGAACGAAGTCTGGCCGGATTTTCGCCACAACCCGGAGGGACGGGGCCGGCTTTCCTCATTTCGTTGTCGGTCGTCGCTGCAGTAGTTCACTACAGTTCGCTCCTCGCTCCTAGAAATGGGAAAAACCGGCTCCCGTCGCCGCCATCTCAGTAGTGTTAGCAGACCCTGGCCTTCTGCTGCCTGCACCTGCGGCCTCTCCAAACCGGAGGGGCCGCTTTTTTGGCATCGTTTCGCCCCCTGGAGCGTCTCACAAAGCGGGGCGTAACTCCCTTTGGAGTGAGCCGGGAAGCTGAGACCCGCGGCAAAAACCCTTGCTCTTTCTCGTGCGGAGGTGGATTCTTTCATCGCACCGCAACAAAAAGGCGAAAATAGCGTTTAAGAGGTTGTAAGCCGGCCGGACGACGGAATGACAAAGGCCGGGCGGTGCTGAGGCCGGAGGCAACTCCGGATTCCGTTCACGGAACGGTCATGATCGGCAGCACGAGGAGGGAGTTATGAAGAAACTCCATTTAGTTCTGATAGCAATGCTTGTGGTTCTGCCGTTCGCCGTTGTATCTCAGGCGAATGCCCAGGTCGGGGTAGGAGTTGGTGTTGGCCCCGCGGTTGTGCCCGCTCCTGATTACGGTTACGACTACGGTGACTACGGCCCGCCCGAATGCGCCTGGGGCTACTACCCCTACTACCCTTACGGGTGCGCGCCCTATGGCTATTACGGTCCTGACTGGTTTATGGGCGGTGTCTTTATCGGCGCCGGACCGTGGTACGGCTGGGGGCGTGGCTATGGCTGGGGCGGCCGCTATGGGTACCGTGGCGGATACGGCGGACGCGGCGGCTATGGTGGACGCGGCGCCTATGGCGGACGCGGCGGATACGGTGGACGTGGTGTGTATAACGGCCACGGCTACGTAGGCGGCGGTGCGCAAGGATTCGCCGGCGGTGGAGCGCGCGGGTATGCCGGCGGCGGCGCTCGCGGATACTCCGGCGGCCCGGCGCGTGGTCCAGTCGGCGGCGGCGGCTTTAGCGGCGGCGCTCGTGGCGGATTCAGCGGCGGCGGCGCACGCGGTGGATTTAGCGGCGGCGGCGGCGGCTACCATGGTGGCGGTGGTGGTGGTGGCTTCCACGGTGGCGGCGGCGGTGGTGGCGGCTTCCATGGTGGAGGCGGCGGCCACGGTGGTGGTGGCGGTCACCGATAATTCGGCGTCGTACCGGGCGGTCTTGAGTGCCGCCCATTTAAGACAAAGGCCCGCTTGCTTCGGCAGGCGGGCTTTTTGTTGACTACAGGGAACAAGGGACCGAGAGAACTGAAGAGACATATTCGGATGTCAAAGATCAAATGCGCGGCCCGGCCGTCGTTCAAGCAGTAACTTCCGCATAGCCGGTGATTCGACCCGAACCTTCGCAAAAGCCACTTAGCGGCGGGAATCGGAACGTCTGTTCATGACTGTAACCTCACGAACATCCCATAACTCGCCTGCGAAATCGTCTTCAGCACTTCGCCGCCCATGGAAGAAAGCCTCGAGTGTCACATAGTGCTTATCCATTGCTTTGTACTGCTCCCTTTGTGCTGGCGAGAGCGCGAGGTAAAGTGAGTTCATGTATAGCCCTACCTGATAGTCCTCTTCATGGAGATAGAGTCTCTCTCCTTCGAAGTCGAGCACCATGAAGCCGGAGACCTGAACTCTTTTCGTCTTATGACTTGCTGACTGTGCAAGCAGTGTCACAATACTCACTGGAGCCGCATGTGGCGAATTGTCCGCATCTGTCGTCGCTTGCGCTTTCGACACACGTCCTGAGGCGAGCAATAGGATTGCAGCTAGGCTAAAACTAAGAGTCGGCTTCATCCTTCGAAGTATATCTTTCATAGATTCCTCGTGGCTCACAGCCACAGGGGGTTCCAGGGGAGGATGGCGCGTATTTTGAGTTCGACCTGGATGGTCGCCCACCCGGCAGTCGGCCACCCGGCAATTATAAGAAAGCAACGGAAGAGTGGCCGGTGATCTAACCGGGACACAAACAACGCAACCTGTTCCGGGAGCATCCAAGTCAGCTAGGAGTTCCCCATGAAAAAGCTGCACACTCTTTTAGCGCTCGCGTTCCTTTCCACAAGCCTGATGGGCGGGGTCGCCCTTGCCCAAGACCATCACGACAACGGCCAGGACCGGGACCATCATGACAACGGCCAGGACCGGGACCATCACGATAACCACGGTTACGTCGAGCACAGGGAATGGAGGAAAGGCGCGCGCCTCAGACATGAAGATTGGGATCGCGGCGATCGGGTCGATTACCGCCAATATCACCTGAGCCCCCCGCCACGGGGTTACGAATGGCGTATGGTTGACGGCTACTACGTTCTCGCGAACGTCTCGTCGTTCCAGATCCACACCGTCATTCGCATACGGTAGCCCGCCCTTCCGCCTCCAGATCGGCGCCTGGATCAATCCGAACCGGCGGCCTTGGCATTTTCAAGGTCGGGCAGGTGCAAAACGGCCTTGGGCCCGTTGCTTCGGCAGGCGGGCTTTTTGCTTGCAGCTAGCCGGGTGCACCATCCTTGGCGCGCCTCTGTCTTTGCGCCAAGGGTGGGATACCTCAGACGTTCCCCTCGCTCAAGCATCGCCAACCCCGCTAACCCCGCTTCTTTCCGACTCCCATCACTCGGCTTTCAACGCATCCGCCGGATTCACTGCCGCAACCCGAGACGCCGGCACAAAGCTTGCCAGCGCCGCGGCCCCGACCAGCAGCAGAGTCACAGTCGCGAAACTCAGCGGATCAAGTGCGCTCACGCCAAACAGCAGTGCCGACATCAGGCGCGCTGCTGCGGCCGCGGCTCCCAGCCCAATCGCGATGCCCACTCCCGTCAAAGCCAAAGCCGATCGCACGAACATCCAGCGCAACTCACTCTTCTCGGCGCCCAGCGCCAGCCGAATGCCGATCTCGCGCGTGCGCTGCGATACGGCGTAGGAGATCACACCGTAGATGCCGATGAGGCTAAGGGCCAGCGCCATCGAGCCGGCAATCGCCAGCATCACGAGCGTGAACGAAGTGCGCGCCATGGAGCGGTTGTAGATCTCGCCCTGTGTCTGCATCGACGCCACGGGGAGGTTGCCATTCACCTCCCACACTGCCTGCTGAATCTCGCCGCGAAGGCTCTGGGTTCCCGCGCGGTCGCTGTGCACCACGAACGTGACGGCGCGCTGCGTATCGATCGAGTTATTCTCGTAGGGAACCTTCACCATGACGGGCCAATACACGGTTGCCGGGGCCTCTTCGTCCACGCCATTCTGGTGCACGTTCTGAGCCACGCCTACGACTTCGATCCTTGGCTGGCTGGGCATCAATCGGAAATGCTTGCCGATGGCCGCTCGCGCCGAGCCCCACGACTCTTGTGCCAGATTCTCCGAAATGATTCCCGCTGGCCTGAAGCCGTAGATGTCGTCCCAGGTGTAGTCGCGGCCGGCGACCAGACTGGTTCCCGCGCTTTGGAAATACCCGGGCGAGACGTAGTTGAACAGGCGCATCGGCGCGCTTCCCGCCCGCTCGTCCTTGCCCTCGATGAAAATGTTGTTCCAAGCCGGCTCAAGCCCATCCATTGGCACGTCTCGCGCAAAACCGACAGAGGCTACGCCTGGAATAGCGGCCAGCCTATCGGCAATGCTTTTCTCGGCGCGCGCGGTCGCCTGTGCATCGGCAATGAGTTGCTGCGGAATCGCGATCCGCAGGGTCTCGACATGATTGGCGTCGGCAAATCCCGGATCGACCGCGCGCAGCGCCGCCAGCGTGCGAATCATGAGCGCGGCCGCCACCAGCAACACAAGCGCCATGGCCACCTGCGCCACCACCAGAATGTTGCGCGATCGATTGCGCTCGCGGCTGCTCGAGGCCGTGCGTGCTGAGCCGAGGCTCAGCGCGGCGTTGCGCCGGGAGTATTTCCACGCGGGAATCGCGCCAAAGACCAGTCCCGACATGAGCGAAAGGATCAGCGTGAACAGAATCGAGCCGGCATCGAGAGTGATTTCACTCAAGCGCGGCAGATTGGCGGGACCGATCGCAACCAGAAGCCGAAGGCCAGCGGCGGACACGCCCACACCGAGCGCGCCGCCGATCACGCCCAGCAGCACGCTCTCGAGCAGTAGCTCCCGCGCAATGCGGCCGCGCCCCGCGCCCAGTGCCGCTCGAACTGAAAGCTCAAGTTGCCGCGCCTCGGCGCGCACCAGCAGCAGGTTCGCCACGTTGACACAGGCGATCAACATCACCAGTCCGATGGTGCCCATCACCACCCAAAGCACGTTGCCCACATTGCCGATCACTTCCTGCTTCATGGGGCGAATTGCGCCCGAGATTCTCCAGGTCTCGTAAAAGTGCGGATTGCCGTCTCCGTTGGACCACGAGTCCATCCAGATTTCGAGCATGCGCGCGATGTCGGCGTCGGCCTGAGCGATGGTCACGCCCGGCTTCAGCCGCGCAATGCCGTTGAAGCCGAATCCGGCCAGGATTTGATGACGGGGATCGAAACCGAACGGGATCAGCAGATCGAAATCCTGGTCGACCACCTTGAAGCCGCGCGGCATCACGCCGACGATCTCTCGCGTCTGGGAATCGACCTGGATGTTTCTGCCGATCACCGAGGGGTCGCCGCCGAAGCGCCGCTGCCAGTAGCCGTAGCTCAGCATCGCCACCTCGTGCGTGTGCGGCGCCTGTTCGGCCGTCGAAATCCATCGCCCTGCAGCCGGCGGAACATTGAACGTCTGCAGCACACCGTCGCTGATGTACGTTGCGTGAACTTCCTCAGGCTGCGCGAGGCCAGTCACGTTGGCTGTTTCCGATATCCACACGCCGATCGATTGAAAGGCGCGGTTGTGTTCAGCGAAAGTCAGGTACATCGACGGCGACAGGCGCAGTCCTTCAGAAAAGTTGGCCAGGCCGGCCGCGCCCGGCGCGTGCAGCCACACGGCCACAAGTTGGTCCGGCTCGGGATAAGGCAGCGGCTTCAGCACCACGCTGTTCAGCACGCTGAACACCGCGGCATTGGCGCCGATGCCGATCGCCAGCGTCAACAGTACCGTGGCTGCAAATCCGGGCGACTTTCTCAACCGGCGCAAGGCGAGCTTGAGATCTGCGAGGATCGATTCAAGCGCGGCCCATTGCCACACTTCGCGGCTCCGTTCCTCCATGAGCGTCAGGTTTCCGAACGCGCGGCGCGCCGCCTGCTCCGCCTCCTCCCGCGAAAGATTCTCAAGCCGCATCAGCTGCTCGGTCTTCTCTTCGATGTGCGCGCGCACCTCTTCGCCCAGATCGTCGTACAGGCGTCGCCGATGAAAAATTCGCTTCAGCCAGCTCATCGTGCGGCCTCCTAGGAATTTGCCGTGCCCTTCTGAGGTCCAAGCACCATCTGGATACCCTCAAGCATGCGGTCGAACCGGGAGATCTCACGTTCAAGGTGGCGCATGCCGGTTGCCGTGATCTCGTAGACGCGCACGCGGCGGTGGGTCGAAGGGGAAACCGTCCACTCAGCCTTGACCAGCTTTGCTTTCAATAGCCGCTGCAGCGCCGGATAGAGCGACCCCTCTTCCACCTCAAGCAGGTTGTTTGATCGCTGCTGGATGTGCTGAACCAGCGCGTAACCGTGCGCCGGCTGGCGGCGGAGCGATTCGAGAATCATCATCTCCAGCGCGCCCGGAAACAGATCGCGGGATGCGTTTTTGGTATTTCCCATAAGGCATGTTTACAACATGCCTAGAGTAAACAAGTATAGCGAGGATGTCAATAGGCGCGACTTGCTGACTTGCTGACTCGCTGACTTGCTGACTTGCTGCTTCGCTGACCCCGCTAACTCCGCTAACCCCGCCAGCTCCGCTGTTTCTCGGCCATCTCCGCCAGCCGGTCGGCAATCCGCTCCGCCGCGCCGGGATGCGCCTGCGTGCGCGCGGCAAACGACATGGCGGCAAGGCTTGCGGGATCGTTGAGCATGCCGGTCAGCTTTTTGAGCAGCAGGCCGGGAATGTCGAGTTCGCTCTCCTCGAGCATGCCCGCGGCTCCCACATTCACCATGGCCTGGGCGTTCCGCCGCTGGTGCGCATCGGTCGCCGCGGCAAAAGGGACCAGCAGCGCGGGCTTGCCGGCGGCGGCCTCCTCGGCCACGGTGGTTGCTCCGCTGCGCGAAAGGATCAGGTGCGCTCGCGCGAATCGTGCTGCCATGTCGTCTAGGAACGGCCGCACCTCCCAGCGCGCGCGATCGGCGCCGCTCGTCGCGTACGCAGCCTCTGTGGCCTCTGCGTGGCGCAGTCCGCTCTGGTGCAGAACCGTGAGCCCCGGAACCGCGCTGAGCAGCGCCGCGATGATGTGCGGCATGTGTGTGTTGAAGATGCGAGCGCCCTGTGACCCCCCAAATATGAGAAGATGCGGCGCGCCCGTCGGCGCCGGCAGCGAAAAAAATTCCGGCCGCACGGGAACGCCGGTTACCTCGGCGTTGCGGAACCACTTGCCCGCGGCGGGAAAGTTGATGGCCGCCATTTCGACGCGTTTACCCACGAGCCGATTGGCCAGGCCGGGCATGGCATTCGGCTCATATACCGCTGCGGGAATCTTCATCCGCAGCGCCGCCACCATGGCAGGGCCGGAGGCATATCCGCCCACGCCCAGCACCGCGCCCGGCTTGAATTCGCGCATCAGCCGCTTGCAATCGCCGATCGAGCGCGGCAGCCGCGCCATCGTGTTGAGCCGCGTCATCAACGACACGCTTTTCAGCGGCCCCACATCGATCAGTTTGAGCGGGAAACCAGCTTCCGGCACGAGCCGCGACTCAAGCCCGCGCGCCGTGCCCACCAGAAGCACTTCGGCATTGTGCCGCTCCACCAGCGCGCGCGCCACGGCTAGCGCGGGAATGATGTGCCCGCCCGTTCCGCCGCCGGCAATAAGAATTCTTGGCTCTGAGTTCACAATTCGCAGGATTCCGTGCCTAGTTTAATTCCTGGCGCCGGGCCCACTGCGTTTCGTCACTCGTCCCACAACTGCCTTAGCGTGAGGAATCGGTGGGATTGCTGCGGATGAAGACAAAATCCCCGGAGTCGTGGCCCGAGTTGCGAATCACGTTGTATTGCGGCGTTTGGTCCGACTGCCCGGCCACCGAAACGCGAATGAAAGTCTCAAACAGGTTCTCTGCTGAAAAGACCGGGTCCTTATCGCGCGTCAAGCCGCGCAGCAGCGCCGCCGCAAAAACCGAATGGCCTCCGCCGCCCTCGTCCGACACCGGCTCAAGCCCGCCGCTCGCCATCAGAGTGCGCGATTTTCCGGCCATCATCTTTTCCAGGTACCGCGTCCGCTCCTGGGGAGTGAAGTCCACATCCACGCTGCGCGTAATGCCTCCGGAGTAGCAACTGTCGGAGATGATCAGCACGTGGCGAGCGGGGATCACCTTGATATCGGTCGTGATCTCGTCGGCCATGATCCAGTTGCTGTTGTCGGTGATCTCGCCGTCCGCAGGCAGCCAATACGTCTTGTCCGCCTCCTTGTCGTAGACGCCGTGGCCGGCGTAGTAGATGAGCAGATTCGAATTCTCGTCGAGCGTCCTGCGGTAGTCGGCGAGCGCGTGGATGATGTCCTCCCGCGTGGCGTTGGTGAGGAGTTTGGCAACAAAGCCGTACTGCTGGCTGAGAACATTGGCCACGGCCTCGGCGTCGCCAACCGCGGTCTTGAGCTTCGGCGCGTACTGGTAGTCGTCGATTCCGATCACCAGCGCGTAGTACCGGCCCGCGCTCAAGTCGGAAGCCGTTGGCCTCGCCGGCTCGTCGGGCTGGATGCCGCGGTGCGGCGCTGCTGGCGGCGGAGGGTTTCTGGCTTCGGCCGCGGGCGGTGGCGCTGGCTTCGCTTCGGCTGCCGGAGGCCGTGTGTTGTTCGCTTCCACGGCCGGAGGCGGAGTGTTGTGAACTGCGGGCGCAGGCGGTGGAGCCGTTTTCGTTTCGGCTGCGGGCGGAGGCGCTGGCTTCGCTTCTGCTGCCGGAGGCTGAGGCTTGTGAACCGCGGGCGCAGGCGGCGGAGCCGTCTTCGTTTCGGCCGCGGGCGGTGGCGCGTTCTTTGTCGCGTATAAACTTGGCGCCGGACCCGCAGCTTCCGCCTGCGGAGCGCATTGCTGCTCCTGCTGCGGCGTCAGTTGGTCGGGAACGTTGAAATCCGCGGGACGCTGCGGTGAAGCCGACGCCCGGCGGATGAGTTCGTTCACTTCGCTTTCCGCCGTGGCCTCGCAATCAGTGTGCTGGTAGGCCATCAGCTCGTTGCGAAGATTCTTGCGAATCGTCTCTGCCGCATCGGGCCGCGTGGGAACGGCGCGCGCCATCAGCCAGAAACCCTCGGCCGTCTGGAAAGGCGAATCCTTCAGGTCCAGCAGGCCCAGCGTGTATTCGGCCCACCCGTCCGATGGATTGTTCTCGAGGACGTGTTTCAATTCGTCCTCCGCCATCGCGGTGTTATGCAGCTTGATATCGTCGTCAGCCGCAATGGCGAACATCTGCGCGGTCAGGTCCCGCTTGCTCGCCTCAAAATCCGCATTGCTGATCTTGGTGTCGGCCGACTTGGTAAGGCTCGCCATCATGCGCGCAGCTTCGAGCGCATCGTAACGATTCTTGGTCAGCTCACTGTCGGCATCGCGCGCATTGGGGTCAAACACGTTCTGAAACACCTTGCATCGAGTGTAGAGAGCCTGCAGGCGTGCCTCGAGGCCCAGCGGCGCGCCCAGCATGAGGAATCGATCGGCATATTCAAAAGCGTGGCGGTAATCCTTCAGCGCCATGTAAGCGGAGTAATAGAGGTTCAGAACATGAGGCATGAACGACGAGTCAGGATACTTGGCCACGAACGCATCGAGCAGTGCGATGCGCCGCTGCGGATCCTGCTCCGCGGCTGCCTCCTGGTACTGCCGGGCCTCGGCTGCCGTGAAGTTGTGCTCGTCGGCGTGAGTCGCGGTGATTTGCGCCAGATGCAGCTGCGCCTGCACGCCGGGAGCCGCAGGCAGCGCCGCCATCGCCGCCACGCACCACAGAATCGAACCTCGAAGTCGGCAATTCCGCATAGAATGCCCCTCCGCTCGCTTTTCAGATTGTCTCTCGATGAGGAATGAAATGAAGCCGCGCACTCGCTCGCCTTTACCCCAAAGCCACAAGCCGCGAAGCGCCCTCAGTATACAGCCGTGCCGCGGCTGGCGGGTCCTCGTTTCTTCTTGGTCCCTCGGTCCCTTGGTCTCTTGGTCCCTGTCTTTTACTCCGCTTGCCTCGATATGTTCAGCAGAATCCCGATCGACGCCAGCGTGCAGAACAGCGACGTGCCTCCGTGCGAGATCAGCGGCAGGGGTATGCCTTTGTTGGGAACCAGCGACAGCACCACGCTGATGTTGAAAAAAGCCTGCAGCAGAATCGAGATGGTGATGCCGAAGGCCACCAGGCGCGCGAAGGGGTCGTTGCATTTGAACGCCGCGCGCAGCCCGCGCACGCCGAACGTGGCGAAAAGCAGCACGATGAACATGGCCCCCACAAAGCCCAGCTCCTCGGCGATGTTTGCAAAGACAAAATCCGTCGAAGCCTCGGGCAGATAGAAGAGCTTCTGCATGCCTTCCATATAGCCACGGCCCGTGATCCCGCCCGTGCCCACGGCAATGAGCGATTGATAAATGTGGTAGCCGGCGCCCTGCGGATCGGACTCGGGGTTAAGAAAGACCAGCAGGCGCGCGCGCCGCCACGGAACCATCAGCAGCAGCGCAGCCAGCGCAGGCGCGATCGCGCACGCGGCGCCCAGCAGATACTTCCAGTCGATCCCTGCCAGCACCAGGATCAGCGCCGTTACGCCCGCCAGCACCAGCGCCGTTCCCAGATCAGGCTGCGCAACCACCAACACGATAAAGAGCCCGGGAATGATCGCCGCGGGCAGCAGCGTGTGCTTCCAGTCGTGCATGGCGCCCAGCCGCGTGTGCAGAAACCACGCCAGAAACAGCACCAGGACCGGCTTCGCGATCTCTGAAGGCTGAAAAGTAAAGAAATCGCCAAAACGAATCCAGCGGTGCGTGTGGTGCGAACCGGGCATCAGGAACACCAGCACCAGGAACACCGCCGTGATTGAGACAACGGGATAGATGAATCGCGGCGAGTTGTAGTGGCTCACGTCCAGGTGCATCAGCACCAGCATGGCGAGCACGCCCGCCGCCGCCCACACGGCCTGGGTGAAGATGAACGTATAAGCGGAGTGATATTTCTCCTGGTCGACAATCGCGGATGCCGAGAAGACCATCACCAGCCCGGTAACCACCAGCACCAGCGTGGTGAAGAACAGCCATTTGTCGACCCCGACCCGCTTCGCCATAGTTGTCTACTCGCTCTGCTTTGCCTTCCAGTCTTTCTGTTCCGCGACAAGCTGTTTGAAGACGCGGCCGCGATGCTCGTAATTCTCAAACTGATCGAAGCTGGAGCAGGCCGGCGCCAGCAGCACCACGTCGCCGGGATGGGCAGCGGCCGCCGCAGAGCTCACCGCCCTGGCCAGCGTTTCGCAAGAGTGGATGGGAACCACTCCGCGCAATTGCCCTTCAATGATGGGTGCAGCCGCGCCAATGGTGTACATGGCGCGCACCCGCTGGCGCAGCAGCGGCGAAAGCGGCGTATACGGCGACCCCTTGTCTTTGCCGCCAACAATCAGGTGAACCCCGCCCGCGAATGCCGCGACGGCCTTCTCGGTCGCGTCAACATTCGTGGCCTTTGAGTCGTTGTAGTACTCCACGCCGTTGATCGTGGCGACGTATTCCAGGCGATGCTCCACGGCCTGGAACCTCGCAATGGCGTCAGCAATCACTGCCCCGCCTGCGCCTGCCAGCCGCGCCGCGCACGCCGCAGCCAGCACATTCTCCACATTGTGCTCGCCTTTCAGCGGAATCTTTTCGACCGGCAGAATGGTCTCGATCGCGGCATTCGGCGCCGAACGATAAACCACGTTGCCGTCCTGCACCCACGCGCCCTGGCTCACCTCGTGCCTCGCCGAGAACCAGTGAACCGGCGCATTCGAGCGGGCCGCGGCCTCGGCGGTGCGCGCGTTGTCGGCATTCAGCACCGCGCTGTCGCTCGCGTCCTGCCGCAGGAAGATGCGCTCCTTGGCCAGCGCATAATTCTCGAACGTGCCGTGGCGGTCGAGGTGATCAGGCGTGATGTTCAGGATGACCGCGATCTTCGGATGAAATTCCTCCGTGCTCTCCAACTGAAAGCTCGACACCTCGAGCACTGACCAGGTGTCGTCCCTGCTGTCTTCGACCAGGCCCACGACGGCCACGCCTATGTTGCCCGCAACCAGCGTGCGATAGCCGGCCTCCTTCAGCATTTCGCCCGCAAGCGCCGTCGTCGTCGTCTTGCCGTTCGATCCCGTGATGGCCAGAATCTTTCCTTTCAAATATCGCCCCGCCAGTTCCATCTCGCCAATGACCGGCCGGCCAAATTTCCGCGCCTGCACCAGTTCTGGAGTATCGAGCGGCACGCCGGGGCTCACCACGATCAGGTCCTGGCGGCGGAACGTCAGCAGCCCGTGGCCGCCGGCCTCCACCATGATTCCTTCTTCAAGCAGCGCCGGAATCTCCTTCGCCAGCGATTCTGCCGAGCGGATATCGGAGACCGTTACCTGCGCGCCCTGGTGGCGCAGAAAAAGCGCCGCCGCAAGCCCGGACTTTCCCAGGCCCACAACCAGAACCTTCTTGCCCTTCAAATCCATCATTTCGATCCTTATTTGCGGCGCGACAATCCTATTGTGCACCGCGCGACGGGCAGCGCGGGCGTAGCTAGCGCAATTTCAGGGTGGTGAGTGCAAACAGTGCAAACACCAGGGCGCCGATCCAGAAACGCGCGATCACCTTCGACTCGCTCCAGCCCAGTTGTTCAAAGTGGTGGTGCAGCGGCGCCATTTTGAAGATGCGCTTCTTGCGCAGCTTGTAGCTGCCCACCTGCAGGATCACCGAAACCGCTTCAAGAATGAAGATGCCGCCGATAAACACCAGCAGCAGTTCCTGCCGGATGACGATGGCGATGGTTCCAATGGCTCCGCCCAGCGCCAGCGAGCCTACGTCGCCCATGAAGATCTCGGCCGGGTGCGCGTTGTACCACAGGAAGCCGATCGATGCGCCGACCATCGATCCGCAAAAGATCGTCAGCTCGCCCACCATGGGCATGCGCTGCAGCTCCAGGTAATCGGCAAAAACCACGTGGCCGCTGACGTAGGTGAGCACCGCCAGCGCGCCGGCCGCGATGATGGTGCAACCGATGGCGAGCCCGTCAAGCCCGTCGGTCAGGTTGACGGCGTTTGAAGTGCCCACGAGCCAAAGGACAACCCAGAGCGCGAACGGGACGAATGCGAACAATGCCATGTGCGGGAGAGTGCTGGGCCAGGAGTGCCACAGCAGATCGGGGCGAAGGCTTTTGATAAAGGGCACCGACAGCCGCGTGGAAAACATCTTGAACTCGTCCAGCACCACGAGCGCCACGGCCACCAGCGCTCCCACGAGACTTTGCCACAGCAGCTTCGCCCGCACCGTCAATCCCAGGTTCCGCCGCTGCACTACTTTGATGTAGTCGTCGGCAAAGCCGATGGTGCCATACGCCAGCGTGGAAAAAACGACAATCCAGACAAACGGATTTGCCGGATCGGACCACAACACCGTCGGCAGCAGAATGGCGATGCATATCAGCACGCCGCCCATCGTCGGCGTTCCCGTTTTTTTCAGGTGCGACTGCGGCCCGTCGTCGCGCACAAACTGGCCGATCTGGAATTCCCTCAGCTTCTGGATCACGTACGGCCCGATAAAAAGCGCGATCAGCAGCGCCGTGAGCGAGGCAAACGCCGTGCGAAAAGTCAGGTAGCGAAAGATCCGGAACGGGTGAAAGAACGGAAACAGCTTTTCGTACAGCAGCCAGTAAAGCAAGGAGCCTCCACTGCCGGTTTGAGGCGGGATTCAGCTTGATTCTACAGGCTTAGGGGGCGTGACGAGCGGCGCGATGCATTGCAGGCCAAGGAATGTGAATCCCAATTGCAAACGGAGGATAAGAGCAAACGACGAAACGCCGAACGGCAGCAAGCCACCCGGCGTTTCTGTCGGTGAACGCCGATTTACCGCGTCTTCGCCACTTCCTCCACCGTCACCGGATCGAGGAACGGCATCTGCGCGCGCAGCTTCTTGCCCACGATCTCAATCGGATGCTTCGCCTCCGCCTCCCGGAAAGCCAGAAACTCCTTCTTCCCCGAGTTCTGATCGGCGAGGAACTTTTTCGCGAAGGTCCCGTCCTGAATCTCGGCCAGTAGCTGCTTCATCGCCTTTTTGCTCTCCGCGCCAATCACGCGCGGGCCGCTTACGTAGTCGCCGTACTCCGCGGTGTCCGAAATCGAGTAGCGCATGTACGCAAGGCCGCCGCGATAAATCAGGTCGACGATCAGCTTCAGCTCGTGCAGGCACTCGAAGTACGCGCTCTCCGGCTGATATCCGGCCTCGACCAGCGTTTCATAACCAGCTTTAATGAGCGCGCTCACGCCGCCGCACAGCACCGCCTGCTCGCCGAAGAGATCGGTCTCGGTCTCTTCCTTGAACGTGGTCTCGAGCACTCCGGCGCGCGTCCCGCCAATGCCCTTCAGGTAGCTGAGGCAGAGAGCATGAGCCTTGCCGGTCGCATCCTGATGCACGGCGATGAGGCACGGGACGCCGCCGCCTTCAGTGAAGACTTCGCGCACGCGATGGCCGGGCGCCTTGGGCGCGGCCATGCCCACGTCGATGCCCGCGGCCGGCACGATGGTCTTGAAGTGGATGTTGAAGCCGTGCGCAAACATCAGCAATTTGCCCGCGCTGAGGTTTGGCCCGATCTCCTCGGCATACAATTTGGCCGCGGTTTGATCGGGAACGAGCACCATCACGACGTCGGCCCACTTGGTCGCCTCAGGAACCGTAGTGACTTCAAGCCCCGCCTTCTGTGCCTTCGCAATCGACTTCGAGTTCGCTGCCAGGCCCACCTTCACCTGCACGCCCGAGTCCTTCAGGTTGAGAGCATGCGCGTGCCCCTGTGAGCCGTAGCCGATAATGGCCACTTTCTTCGCCTGGATCAGCGTCAAATCCGCATCTTGATCGTAATAAGTCTTCGCCATGATTTTCTTGGTTTTCCTTTGCATTCAGGGTTGAAGTTTCTTTTGATCGGGCTCGTTTTGCTGACGGTGGCGCAATGCCACTCATTCCAAACTGCAGGCCGCGAAGAGATCGAAGAACCCGTGGAAGTCTTTCCTGGATTGAAAGTGCGGAGCTTCAGGCCTAAGCCTTTACAAAGGTCGTTAAGCCCCGGCGGGTGCGCTCGCGAAGCTGGCAATTCCGCATTTCATCCGCGAGAGACTCCAGGTTAGGTACTCCATAGATTGAAAAATTCTCGAGTTCCGCATCGGATGAAAACAGATGCAGGGATGACTGGCCGAGCAGCCGCTTCCCCAGCGGCTTGCGCAGCTCAAAATGGTCGATGCGAAAAAGTTCAAGAGACTCCTGAACTTTCGAAAGCAAGCCGTGTTCCAGTTTGATCCGCTGCGTGGTGATCTCGTAGTGAATGCTTCGGCTCCTGAGGTAGTAATGGATACCGATCGCCGCGCACGCGATCAGGAAGAACAGGCCCAAATAAGCGACGCTGCTCGCGGAGCTCCCAATGTACCCCGCCTTCATTGAGTACCCGATAATAATTGTCACGGCGATCACGACTACAAACGGCGTTAACTGGCCGACGGTATAGATGACTGCCGGGTGTCCAACGAACAGATCTTTCTCGGTTTCGAGCTCCTTCGTCGCGGCGTACGCAGTCAGGTCCGTATTGCAGAAACGGCACTTGATTGCGGCGGCTTTGATGGTTTCACCGCAGACTGGACAGGCTTTCTCGTCAGCGTCCATCCATCTTTCCTCTCAAGCCAGAATCATAACCCATGCCCTCGCCCGTTATGGCAGAGCACGCGGGCCGCCGCTTACTCGGCTTCGCCGGCGACGCTGTCTGCAGCAGGCTCCTCTTCCGCCTCCGCGGCTTCGCCCTCGATTACGCCCAACGCCTTCACCACGCTGCTCACGTGGTGCCCGCGCCGCATGGTCATCTTTCCGCTGCGGCACAGTTCCAAAATCCGCCCATCGTCCTCGCGCAGAATCTCGATGAGCCCCTCAATCTTGCTTTCCACGCCCGTCATCTCGATGATGAGCGCCTCCGTGGTGAGGTCGACGATGCGCGCGCGAAAAACGTCCACCAGGTCGAAGATCTGCGCGCGTTTGCTCGGCGAGACGGCCACCTTGATCAGCGCCAGCTCTCGCGTCACGCTCGGTGCCTGGGCCAGGTCGTCCACATCGACGACGTTCTCCAGTTTAAACAGGCTGGCGCGGATGCGGTGCCCCGCCTCAGCCGACGCCTCGCACACCAGCGTCAGCCGCGACAGGCCCGGCCGCTCGCTGCGGCCCACGGTGAGCGAGTTGATGTTGATGTTCAGCCGCCGGAACAGCGACGCCACGCGCGTCAGCACGCCCGGCAGGTCTTCTACATAAGCAACAAATGTATGCAGCATAAAGCAGCTCCTAGCTGTCTCTCTCACTTATCATCCACCGACTCTTCCAACGGATCCGCCTCCGGCCGGCGAATCATTTCATGCAGCGCACTTCCTGCCGGAATCATCGGGTACACCGAATCTTCCTTCTCCACCAGGAAGTTCAGCAGATACGCGCCCTCCGCCGAGCGCGCCGTCTTCACCGCTGCTTCCACCTCGCTGCGCTTGCGCACTGCGCGCCCCGGAATGCCGTGCGCATCGGCGAGCTTCACAAAATCAGGGCTAACCAGCGGCGTGGCCTCATAGTTGCGCTCGTAGAAAAACTCCTGCCACTGCCGCACCATGCCCAGGTATCCGTTGTTGATCACGGCGATGTTGATCTTGAGTTTTTCCTGCACGATGGTGGCCAGCTCCGCCGCCGTCATCTGGAAGCCACCATCGCCTGCGACAACCCACACTTCCTTCTCGGGGCAGGCCATCTTGGCGCCGATTGCCGCAGGCAGCGCGAATCCCATCGTCCCCAGGCCACCGCTCGTAATCAGCGTGCGCGGCTTGTCGTGACGATAGTATTGCGCCTCCCACATCTGGTGCTGGCCCACGTCGGTCACGATAATCGCGCCGCCTTCCGTCATCCGCCACAGATCGTGCATCACGTGCGCCGCGTACAGGTGGCCCAGGTCAGGCAGGTTCTTGATGTCGCGCACCGTAACCGCGCCCTTACTCGTTTCGATTGTCTTCAGCCACGCCGAGCCGTCGCGGCCCGAGATGCGTGGCAGCAACTGCTCCAGCACTTCGCGCAGATCGCCCACCAGCGCCACGTCCACCTTTACGTTCTTGTTGATCTCCGCCGGGTCGACCTCGATGTGAATCTTTTTCGCCTTCAGCGCGTACTCGGTCAGCTTGCCTGTCACGCGATCGTCGAAGCGCATGCCGCACGCGATCAGCAAATCGGCTTCCTGAATCGCGTGGTTCACCCACGACTCGCCGTGCATGCCCATCATGCCCATGCATAGCGGATGCGACGCGGGAAAACCGCCGATGCCCAAGAGCGTCAATCCCACGGGAATCTGCGCGCGCTCAGCTAGCGTGCGCATCTGCTCCATCGCGCCCGACTCCATCACGCCGTGCCCAGCCAGGATCACCGGCCGCTTCGCATTGCGAATCAGCTCGGCCGCTTGCGCCAAACCCGACTCTTCCACGCGCAGCATGGGATGCGGGCGATACGGCTTCGGCTTGGCCGCTTCAAAATCGAACTCCGCCGTCGCCTGCTGCGCGTCCTTTGTAATGTCGACCAGCACCGGCCCGGGGCGCCCCGATTTCGCAATTTGGATCGCCTGCCGCAGCACACGAGCCAGATCCTCCGCCTTGCTCACCAGAAAATTATGCTTCGTCACCGGCAGCGTGATGCCCGTAATGTCCACTTCCTGGAACGCGTCGGTGCCCAGAACCTTGCTCGACACATTGCCCGTGATGCACACAATGGGAATCGAATCGAGCATCGCCGTCGCAATGCCCGTCACTAGGTTCGTCGCACCCGGCCCGCTGGTCGCAACTGCAACGCCCACGCCGCCCGAAGCTCTCGCGTAGCCGTCTGCCATGTGCGCGGCGCCCTGCTCGTGGCGCACCAGCACGTGGCGGATGGGAAACTTGCGCAGCGCATCGTACGCCGGCAGAATGGCGCCGCCGGGATAGCCGAACACATCGCGCACGCCCTCGCCGGCCAGTGTGGCCCACAAAATCTCAGCGCCTGTGAGCTTCGTCGGCGTGGTCAAATGCGCAAGCGAATCCACCGCGCTCGTTGCCGGAGCGGCCGCGTTCCCGTTCGCCGCGTTCTCTTTCGTCTTCGCGTTTCCCTTGTGTCCCATAACAACTCCTTTGGAAAACTGCCTTACTTCGCCTTCAGCCACCCCGCCGCTTCGTGCGCGGTTTCAAACTTGTCCAGCGCCGCTGCGTGCCGCAACGTCAGACCGATATCGTCGAGCCCCTCGAGCAAACAGAACTTGCGGAATGGATCGAACTCGAACTTCGCATTGAATCCGCGCCCATCCGTCACCGTCTGCTCCTCGAGCGAAACCGTGAGCTGATAATTCGGAATTCCCTGCGCGTTCCGGAGCAGCGTGCCCACTTCCTGCTCGGTCAGCCGCACCAGCACGATGCCGTTCTTTCCCGCATTCGAGAAGAAGATGTCGGCGAACGTCGGCGCAATCACCACGCGAAAGCCGTAGTCGCTCAGCGCCCACGCCGCATGTTCGCGGCTCGATCCGCAGCCGAAATTCTTGCCTGCGATCAGAATCTTCGCACCCTTGTAGCGCGGATCGTTCAGCACAAACCCCGCGATCGGCGCGCCTTCCGGCGTCTGCCGCCAATCGAAGAACAGAAAATCACCATAGCCCGTGCGCTCGATCCGCTTCAAAAACTGCTTGGGAATAATCTGGTCGGTGTCCACGTTGGCGCGGTCGAGCGGCGCGGCCAGTGCGGTCAATGTGCGAAACGGTTCCATCAGGCTTTTACCTCCTCACGAACGCGCCAATTGCGAATGTCCACAAAGTGCCCGGTGATCGCGGCTGCCGCGGCCATCTCCGGCGAGACCAGGTGCGTGCGTCCTCCGCGTCCCTGCCGCCCTTCGAAGTTGCGATTGCTCGTCGAAGCGCAGCGCTGGCCCGGCGAAAGAATGTCGGGATTCATGCCCAGGCACATCGAGCAGCCCGGCTCGCGCCACTCAAACCCCGCCACAAGAAAAACGCGATCGAGGCCTTCTGCCTCAGCCTGCGCCTTCACTTGCTGAGAGCCCGGCACCACCATCGCGCTCACCTTTGCTGAAACCTTGTAGCCGCGCGCGATGCGTGCCGCCGCCCGCAGATCCTCGATGCGGCCGTTCGTGCAGGAGCCAATAAAGACGCGGTCGATCGGAATCTCTTCAAGGCGTGTTCCCGCCCTCAGTCCCATGTATTCGAGAGCGCGCTCGAAGCCCTTGCGCTCAATCTCCGTCTCCGCTGCCGCCGGATTGGGCACCGTGTCCGTCACCGGCGCCACCATGCCGGGGCTTGTCCCCCAGCTCACGTAAGGAACCAGCGCTGCCGCATCAATCACCAGTTCGCGATCGAATTTCGCGCCGGGATCGCTCGGCAGCTTGCGCCACTCCGCCACCGCGGCCTTCCAAGCTTCTCCCTTTGGAACAAATCGACGCCCTTCGAGGTATGCAAACGTCGTCTCGTCCGGCGCGATCATCCCTGCGCGCGCACCCGCCTCGATGCTCATGTTGCAGATCGTCATGCGTCCCTCCATTGACAACGATCTGATCGCCGAGCCCGAGTACTCAATTACGCAGCCCGTCGCGCCGTCGGTGCCGATCTTGCCGATGATCGCCAGAATCACGTCCTTCGCCGTCACACCAAGCGGCAGCTTGCCCTCAACTGCAATGCGAAAAGTCTTCGGCTTCGACTGCGGCAGCGTCTGCGTAGCCAGCACGTGCTCCACTTCGCTGGTGCCGATGCCGAACGCCAGCGCCCCGAATGCGCCGTGCGTCGAGGTATGCGAGTCGCCGCACACAATCGTCATGCCTGGCTTGGTCAATCCCAGTTCCGGCCCGATCACGTGCACAATGCCCTGCTCGCGCGAATTCACGTCGTACAGCTCGACGCCGAAGTCCGCGCAGTTCTTGCGCAGCGTCGCAATCTGCGTAGCCGAAATCTGGTCCACAATATTCAGCCGGCCTTCTTTCGTCGTCGGCACGTTATGGTCGACGGTGGCAATCGTCCGATCCGGCCGGCGCACCTTGCGACCCGCCAGCCGCAGCCCCTCGAACGCCTGCGGCGACGTCACCTCGTGGACAAGCTGCAGATCGATGTAGAGCAGCGTAGGCTCGCCCTTCGGCTCCACCACCACATGCTGCTCCCACACCTTCTCGAATAGTGTCTTCGGTTCGCTGTTCATGAAACCCCTTAACTGTTGTCGCTTGCTCCCAGTTCCTACGCGTGAACGAGCAGTTGCTTAACCGCTTCGCGTATCTTCGCGCCCATCTCGCGCGTTCCCAGCACGGTCAATCCCTCCGGATTGGTGCGCGCCAGGTCCTGCGTGCGGAAGCCGGCCTCAAGCACCTTGCGCACAGCCTTCACAATCGCGTCAGCCTCGGCATCGAGCCCGAAGGAGTGGCGCAGAAGCATCGCGCCGGTCAAAATCGTGGCCAGCGGATTGGCGATGTTCTTGTTGGCGTGCTTGGGCGCCGAGCCGTGAGCCGGCTCATACAAATTGACCTTGCCGCCGACGGTCCCCGAGGGCAGCATGCCGAGCGAGCCGGTAATGACTGAGGCCTCGTCGGTGAGAATGTCGCCAAACGTGTTCTCCGTAACGATCACGTCGAAGTCGCGCGGACGCTTCATCAAGTGCATCGACATGGCGTCGACGAACTGGTGCTCCAGCGTCACATCGGGAAACTCCTTGGCCACCTCGGTCACCGCGTCGCGCCAAAGCTGCGAGACCTCGAGCACATTGGCCTTGTCCACGCTGGTGACCAGCTTGCGGCGCTTTTGCGCCAACTGAAAGGATATGCGGGCCACGCGCGCCACTTCGTCGCGGGTGTAGCGCATCGTGTTAAAGGCTTCGCCCTTTTCCTTGTTCCACTCGCGCGGCTTGCCATAGTAGAGGCCGCCGAGCAACTCGCGGACAAACATAATGTCGGTCCCGTCGATGATCTCGGGCCGCAGGGGGCTGTTGACCGTCAACTCCTTGAAAGCGAAGACGGGGCGCAGGTTGGCAAAGCCGCCCAGCGCAGCGCGCAGTCCGAGCAGGCCGGCCTCGGGGCGCTTGCTTGCCGGCAGTGCATCGAATTTGTCGTCTCCCACGGCGCCCAAAAATACCGCTTCGCAATCGAGCGCGGCAGCAAGCGTGTCAGCGGGCAGAGGTGTGCCATCCTGTTCAATCGCCACGCCACCGACGCGCTTGTAGTCGAGCTCCAACGTGTGGCCGCCGGCCTGCGTTGCCTCTTTGAGAACCGCGATCCCCTGCTCCATGATTTCAGGGCCGATGCCGTCTCCCGGCGTTACCAGAATCTTCAGTTTCATTCCTGTCTTCTTCTCCTCATCGTCGATTGTTAATTGAAATTTGCACTTCAATCAGGGATAACGAGTCAATTACGAACGCTCAGTGCCGGATTCGCAGCCAGCGTCCCGCCATCTTCAACACGGCAACCGCTTCGTTGGTCACTTCGGGCCGATGCCGTCGCCGGCTGTTACAAGAATCCTCATCTTCATTTTTCAGTTCTCGGTTCTCAGTTCGCAGTTGTCAAAGGTCGGGGGTCGGCGAGTCTGGTCCCTGTTCCCTATTCCCTATTCCCTGTATTTTTCAGTCCAGCTCGCTCACCGGCACCTGCCGCCGCTCGCGAATGTTGTCCGGCAGCAATCCGACCAGGTCCTGATCGTAGATGTTCTTCTTGCGATCGGCCAGCGCCACAAACCGGTAGTACACGTGCTGCAGCTCGTCGCGGCTCACCGTGAATCCGAGCTGCTCCAGCCGATGCCGCAGTGCCGCGCGGCCGGAGTGCTTGCCCAGCACGAGATGCGTCTTCGCCACGCCCACCAGTTGCGGCGTCATGATCTCGTAGCACAGCGGATTCGCCAGCATGCCGTGCTGGTGAATGCCCGACTCGTGCGCGAATGCATTGGCGCCGACGACCGCCTTGTTGGGGGAGGGCTTGAATGTGATGAGCTGGCCCAGCACCTCGCTGGTCGGATAAAGCTGGTCAAGTTTGATTGAAGTCGACACGCCGAATCGATCCCCGCGCACATAAAGCGCCGCGGCAATCTCTTCGAGCGCCGCGTTGCCCGCGCGCTCGCCAATGCCGTTAATGGTGCACTCCACCTGCCGTGCGCCGGCCTCGATGGCAGCCAGCGAATTTCCAACCGCCAGCCCCAGATCGTCGTGGCAGTGCGACGAGAGCACAATGCCCTTCTCGTCGATCGCGGGAATGCGCTCTCGCACTTCGCGGAACATCTTCCCGTACTCTTCGGGCGTGGTGTAGCCCACTGTGTCGGGCATGTTGATCGTCGTCGCGCCCGCCTCCACGGCGATGCGCACCATCTCCACCAGAAAGTCGCGGTCCGAGCGCGTCGCATCCTCCGGCGAAAATTCCACGTCGTCGCACAGCGAACGCGCGAGCCGCACCGACTCGCCGCACTGGTCCAGCGCCTCCGCCCGGCTCATCTTCAGCTTGTACTCGAGATGCAGATCGCTCGACGCCAGGAAGACGTGAATCCGCGCCCGATCGGCAAACTGCAGCGCCCGCGACGCCATCTCGATGTCCTCGGTCTTCGCCCGCGCCAGCGAAGCAATGCGCGGCTTGCGAATGGCCTGCGTTATCGTCGCGATGGCTGCGAAGTCGCCCTCCGAGGCCATGGCAAACCCGGCCTCGATGATGTCCACGCCCAGATCTTCCAGGGCGTGGGCCATGGTGAGCTTTTCCTGCGTCGTCATGCTGCAGCCGGGCGACTGCTCGCCGTCGCGCAGAGTGGTGTCGAAAAAGACTACATGATCGTTGCTCATGTGCTTATGCCTGCTGTGTTTGTGCCGGGAAGTCCGACCTCGTCCAGCTTCCTTATTGTCACGTATCGAGTGCCTATAAGGCAAAGTTATAATTCTTTGGGAATGTATTACAATTTCTTATGATCTCTGATCGGTGTTCCCTGATCCCTGATCTCTGATCTCTGTATTCCGGAGGAATGGCATGGAACTCTCCCAGCTCGAAACCTTCCTCGCCGTCGCCGAAGAACGCAGCTTCTCGCGCGCCGCGCAGCGCCTGCACCGAACGCAGCCGGCCGTCAGCCAGGTCATCCGCAAACTCGAGAACGCTGTCGGCGAAACGCTCTTCGACCGCGCCGCGCGCGACGGCTCCCTCACCGCCGCCGGCGTTTTGCTGCGCGATTATGCTGTGCGCCTGCTGGCATTGCGCCGCGAGGCCTCAAGCGCGCTCGGCGAGTTAAAAAGCCTGGAGCGCGGCCACCTGCAGCTGGCCGCCAACGAATACACCTGCATGTACCTGTTGCCGGCCATTGACGCCTTCCGCCGCGAATTTCCCCACGTCGGCGTCACCGTGCAGCGCATGCTGGCCTCGCGCATCCCCGACGAGCTCGCTCTGCGCAGCTTCGAGCTGGGCGTTATCTCTTTTCGCCCCGACCCCGCGCAACTCCGCACCATCGCCGTCTACGGCGACAGCCTGGCCTTCATCGTCAGCCCGCATCATCCGCTCGCCCGCGCGGAGCGGGTTTCCATTCGCGACCTGGGCAACGAGAACTTCATCGCCCACAACGTCGCCTCGCCGCTGCGGCGCAAAGTCATTGAGGCCTTCCAGCGATACCGCACCCCGCTCAACATGGGCATCGAGTTGCCCACCATCGAGGCCATCAAGCGATTTGTGGCCATGGGAAACGGCGTGGCGCTCGTTCCCCACCTCTCCGTGGCACGCGAACTTGAGACCGGCGATCTCGTCCGCGTGCACGTCGATGAGCTCGAGGTGCGCCGCGTGCTGCGTCTCGCACACCGCCGCCAGGGTACGCTCTCGTATGCCGCCAAGGCCTTCCTGCACACGCTCAGGACCATGGCTGCAGAAAAGGGACCGCCGTTTTATTACCAGGTCGAGCGCGCCGGGTGAAGAAGCAGGGAATAGGGAATAGGGAATAGGGATTAGGGATTAGGGATTAGGGATTAGGGATTAGGGATTAGGGATTAGGGATTAGAAAGCACGAAGTCAGTGCGAATCACTGGATCAATGCCGTCAAGAATTCCTCTCCCTATTCCCTATTCCTCTCTTCTTTCCGCCTGTCGCGTCTAAAGCCCCGTAAGCTTTCATGCGCGCTCCGCCCCCAACCCCGCCCGGGCCATTTACAATGCTCTGAGCGGGGCCCGGGAGGATTCGGCGCGCCGGACCAGAGTGCGGAATTCGGCACGTTTATTGCCGGCCGCGTCGTTGTGTAGTCGTGAGGATCAGGATCGAATGAAGAAGATCGCTTTTTTAGTCTTTCTGCTGGCCATGGGCATTGCCGCGGGCCGCGCCCAGGAAAGCCGCCAGGACGTCAGCCTTAGCGGAACCGCTTGGATCGAGCCGTTCAAGGCCTCTTCCACAGATGTGCAGGTACACTCCACCACCGCCTATGGGTCTGTCCTCAGCTATCGCTTCATGCTCACGCCCACAAGCGCTCTCGAAGCCAGCTATGGCATCACCTACCAGAACAAAATCACCTATTACGGACCCCAGTTCCAGGGCGGAATCGGCATTCTGGCCCGCACGCAGGAGATCTCGGGCGCGTACGTGCGCTACTTCGTCTTCAAGAACTTCAATCCGTTTGTCGAGGCCGGGCCGTCGGCAATTGTCTTCCTGCCCATCCTCAATTCCGGCACCAAGACTCTTGACGCTCACCAGCAGACCGAGATCGGCGCAATGTACGGCGCAGGACTTGCCTACGAGGTCAGTCCAAGCTTCGATGTTCGCGTGGAGTATCGTGGAATTGCCACCAAGGTGCCCACCTTCGGCGTCGGCGAAGGCAACTATAACTTCAGCACCAACCGCTGGTACAACATCTCCGTGCCAACAATCGGCGTAGCCTACCACTTCTAAAACGGCGATCAGGCCTCAGAGATCGACATAAAAGGGACGGATGATCAGTCCGTCCCTTTCGTTTTTTTATGACTGGCGCTGCCGTCAGCCCTCCGCTGCCCGATAATGCCCCAGTTCCCTCACCATGCCGCAGTGGGCCTTGAGCGCCTGGAGAGCGCGCGTTCCCTCTTCGAGCGAGCCGATCTGGCAATCCACGTAGAAGATGTACTCCCACGGCTTGCCGTGCACCGGCCGTGATTCGATCTTGGTCAGGTTGGTGCCCATCGCGCTCAGCGCGCTCAACGCCGCCACGAGCGACCCCGGCTTGTGCTCCAGCGTAAAGGCCACGCTCATCTTGTTCGAATCGAGGTCCGCCTCCGCCTCGCCGGCGCGCCGCACCAGGAAAAAGCGCGTGTAGTTTTCGGGATCGTCCTCGATGCCGCGTGCCAGAATCTCCGCACCGTAGGTCGCGGCCGCCTGCTCGCTCGCAATCGCCGCCGCATGCTTGTCGCGCAGACCAACCAGTTGCTTCACGCTCCCCGCAGTGTCGTAGAAGGCGACGGCCCTCATCCCGGGATGCTCGGCCAGAAAGCGCCGGCACTGCGCCAGCGCCACCGCGTGCGAATACACCCGTTCGATTTCGCCGATCTTCGTGCCCGGAATCGCGATCAGGTTGTGCCGGATGCGCAGCAGCGTCTCCTTCACCACCTTCACATCGTGATGAAGCAGCAGGTCAAAGTGCTCCAGCACCGAGCCGGCCAGGCTGTTCTCAATGGGAATCGCGGCAGCATCGGCGGCGCCTGAGTCCAGCGCCGCAAACACCTCCGCCGAGAGCGCGCACGGCAAAATCTCCGCGCTAGCCACTAGCTTCAGCGCCGCTTCGTGACTGAACGAGCCCGGCTCGCCTTGAATCGCAATTTTCATCGTGTCGCCGAGTGCTCCCCGGCCGCGCGATGAGCCATCACCGCTCGTCCGCGCTTCCCTCTCGCACCATACCACACGGCGCCGAGTGGAATTGACTCATTTGGGCTTCGTTGTTGGGTTTCGATTAAGCAGTGCGGCAAAAGGCAGCTTCGTCGTCTCAAAATACAAAGTGGGCCTCAAAGCATCGGCGATGTCATCCGCGGCATCCGGGCGAGGGGTTTTCTGATCATTCTCGGTGTTAAAGAATCCAGACGAAACTGTTTGCAGCTGCCCTTTCACAATTATCCCGTCCTCGCGAAAACTCCATCCCCACGCCGTTCGCACCTCGAAGGCGACGCCGACAAGCTTGCCTCCCCGGTTAAAACACGAGCGAGTGTATATCCAAAAGTCCTCGCCGGGCTCGACGATAAGTGCTGATAGAACCCCATCCTGGTCCTGCCAGAACTGAGCTGAGGCTGCGCCGTCCAAGCTGAGATCGGGAACTGCCTCGATATTCCGGTATTCTCTCCAATTGTCCTCATTGCTTGTCTTTGCGAAGGTGCGCGCTGTGTCGGGAACTTTTGCTTTCGAGTCGCAGGCGGGAGCAGCGGCAGACGCAAGTGCCGGTAGCAATGCGAAAAGCGCGAGGACCATCCTGTTCGATTTCATGAACAGCATCATGCCCCTCGCTCTGCGTCCGGTCTGCGATCCCCATCCCCTATTCCCTATTCCCTATTCCCTATTCCCTGTTTCCTGATCTCTGATCTCTATTTCTTCATCCACAAATCCGCCGTCACGAACGCCAGAAAAACCATCGCAATCACGCCGTTCATGGTGAAGAACGCCGCATTCAGCCGGCGCAGATCGCGCGGCGAAACGATCGAGTGTTCATACGCCAGCAGCAGCCCCACCACGCCAACACCCAGCCACCCCGCCAGCCCAAAATTGAACAGCTGCCCGAGCCACACCAGCAGCGCCAGCATCGCCAAGTGCATCAGGCGCGCCGTCCAGAACGCGACCGTCAGCCCGTTCGCTTGCGGCAGGCTGTGCAGTCCTGCAGCGTGATCGTGCTCGTAGTCCTGGCAGGCATAGAGCACGTCGAACCCGCCTGCCCACAACGTAACCGCTCCGGTCAACACCAGGATGCGAGGATCGAGGCTGCCGCGCACAGCAATCCACGCCGCCGCGGGCGCCAGCCCTAATGCAAGCCCCAGACCCAGGTGCGACCACCGCGTCACGCGCTTCAGGTAGCTGTACCCCAGCAGCACCGCCAGTGCCACCGGCGCCAGTTCCAGGGCCAGCCGGTTCAGCTCCGCCGCCGCCAATAAGAACACCGCCGCCGCCACGCAGGTGAACCCCAGCACGAATTGTTTGCTCAGCAGTCCAGCCGGAATCGCGCGGGTCCGCGTGCGCGGATTCCCTGCGTCCAGATCCGCGTCGGCCCAGCGGTTAAAGGCCATGGCCGTCGACCGCGCGGCCACCATCGCCACCACGATCCACGCCACCGTCCGCCAGCCCGGCAAACCGCCCGCCGCCAGCAGCATGGCCGTCAAGGCAAACGGCAGCGCAAAGATCGAGTGCTCCCACTTGATCATCTCCAGGGTGGTCCCGATCCTCGAAAAAATGCCTGCCATCGCGTGTCAAACCTGCTCCCAGTCTACAGTGGTTCTCCAGTCGCTCTAAGGCGGAGCTACGACGGCTAAGTGGCTCTTTCCTCAAGAAAAAGCCCCCTGCACGACACCGGAAAATGCCACATACTAGGGTACTGTTAACAGGCCCTAACTGGAGAACCGCTCTATCGGAGCCTGCCGGCACCACAGACCGATCGCAACGGCCGCGTGCAGCCTTTGGCCTGCCGCAAACGCCTGAAAAACCGCTATCTTACCGTTTTGGCGCGCATCGCGCCGGACGCCTGACGCGCCCCCAACTTGGGGTACAGCTATCATCATGGGTAGAGAGTATCCGAGCTCCGCGCTGACTCGTGCGCTGCCCTTGCCCGCAAGCGAACCGGCACGGTGAAGCGCTTTGCTTCTGGCCCGATCAACCACTGCCGCTGGCTCGGACCTGTGACCTGCCGCACCAGCGGCCGTATTGTTGACCATCTGATCGTGACCTGAATCACAAAATTGAAGCGCTCATTGATGACATGATGCTTTCAATAGGAGAAAGCTGAGCACATTGATGAATGCCTCTACTCCACAGGGAAAGACGTTCGATAAAATTGACCCTGCCTCGTTTCTCGCCGACCCCGAGCTGGTCCGCGAACTCCGAAAGCATGCCACGCCCGTGCCCTGCCATTCTGACCGCGTCCTTTTCCGCCAGGACGACCCCTCCGTTGGCGCCTACATTCTTTACGACGGCGGTGTTACGTTGAGCCTGATGGCGCAGGACGGCCGATCGCTCTTCGCTGTGCAGGCAAGCCCCGGCTCCGTCATTGGACTCCCCGGCGCAATCAGCAATAAGCCCTACTCGCTGAGCGCAACTGCACTCGCCGGGGCACAGGTCAGTTTCATCAGCCGTGAAGGACTCACCAACTTGATGAATTCTGAGCCGCTTTTGGCTCTAAAGTTGCTCGAGGTCCTTGCCGCCGAGGTCCGCGCCGCCCGCAAGGCGATCCTCTAGTCTCGTGGCATGTTCGCCGTGATCATTTTCACTGCCGTTGCGGTCGCACCTTACATCACCGGCATGCCTGGCTCACCCCGTCCCATCCGGCCTCGCGGACCCGCGTCATTCGCTAACCCGCACCTGCTAAACTCTGTCGTTGTGCCCCTCGTAGGCATCGCTATCGTCGCTTACCTCCTCGGGTCCATCCCCACGGGATACCTGATCTATCGCATCTTCCGCCGCGAAGACATTCGCTCCAAAGGCAGCGGCAACATCGGCGCCACCAATGTCCTTCGCGCTGGCGGCAAGGGTCTCGGCGCAGCCACCTTCATCCTCGACGTGCTGAAGGGCTGTGCGGCCGTCTGGCTCGGTGGCTTTCTCGCCTCGCTCTGGATGCCCTCGGTTCCGCTGCGCACAGCGCAGGCTCTCGCGGCCCTCTGCGCTGTGCTCGGTCACATGTTCCCCATCTGGCTCAGGTTTCGCGGCGGCAAGGGCGTCGCCACCGGATTCGGCGTCTTCCTCTTCATCTCGCCCTGGGCCGCTTTGGCTGCTATTGGCGTCTTTGCCGTGGTCCTCGCCATCAGCCGCTACGTTTCCGTTTCCTCCATCGTCGGTGCCGCCAGCTTTCCGGTGTTCGCATGGTTCCTTGTCACCGGATCGCGTCCGCCCTTCTACTTTGTGGCCGCGGCTCTTGTGGCTCTGCTTATCATCGTCAAGCACCACTCAAATATCCGCCGCCTGTTTGCCGGCACTGAAACCCGAATCGGAGTCCACAAGCTAGCATGAGCCGCATTGCCATCCTTGGTTCAGGAGCGTGGGGAACAGCCATCGCGCTCTCGCTTCATCGCCGCAGCGGCCACCAGATCACCCTCTGGGCGCATACACAGGAACTCGCGCAGCAGATCATCGACGCCGGAGAAAACGCGCAGTTCCTTCCTGGCTTTCCCCTCCCCTCCGCCATCGCGGTCACGTCCGACTGCGCGGCCGTCACCGCTGCCGACATCGTCGTTTCCACCATCCCGTCGGAATTCCTGCGGCCCACGATGCTCCGCATCCGCAACTGCCTGCGCGTCGGTCAATTCGTCGTCAGCGCCACCAAAGGGGTCGAAGACAGAACTTTCTACCGCATGACGCAGGTTCTCTCGGCGACTCTCGAGCCTGCCGGCCTTCTGCTTTCCATCGGCGCGCTCTCCGGTCCCAGCTTTGCTCTGGAAGTGGCGCAGGGCCAGCCTACTGCCGTCACTGTTGCCTTCAGTGACCCTCAGGTCGCCTCGCTGGTTCAGCAGGAGTTTTCCTCCGAATCCCTCCGCCTCTACACCTCCACTGACGTCGTCGGCGTCGAGCTCGGCGGCGCGCTCAAAAACGTCATCGCCATCGCGGCCGGAATCGCTGTCGGCGTCGGACTCGGACACAACTCCACCGCCGCGCTCATCACGCGCGGCATCGTCGAAATCACGCGCCTCGCCGTGGCCTGCGGCGCGCGCCGCGAAACGCTTGCCGGCCTCTCCGGCGTCGGTGACCTGGTGCTGACCTGCACAGGCAGCCTGAGCCGTAACCGCACGGTCGGCCAGGCGCTCGGAGAGGGCCGCAAACTGCCCGAGATTCTTGACTCCCTTGGCGGAAAAGTCGCCGAAGGCGTGTTCACCACACGCGCCGCCCTCGGCCTCGCCCACAAGCACGGCGTCGAAATGCCCATCACCGAGCAGATGGAGCTCATCCTCAACGAAGGCAAGGCCCCCCGCGAAGCCATCCGCGAACTCATGCTCCGCCCCGGCAAACACGAGCACTAGAGCGCACCGAAGGGCGCAAGTTCGATGAGCCATATCTGGAGAGAGCGGCTACGCCGCGACCGGCCTGATCTTGATCCCCAGCGCTTTCATCACGCCCACAAGCGTTGACAATCTCGGGTCCCCGGTGGGTGAGAGCGCCTTGTAGAGTGCCTCGCGCGTCACGCCTGCCTGCCTGGCCAACTTCGACATTCCCTGCGCTCGCGCCACATCGCCGAGCGCCGCTGCAATCAGCGCAGGATCGCCGTCCTCGAACGCTGCCTCAAGATAAGCTGCCACGGCCTTCGGCGCGCCAAGATATTCCGCCGGATCCCACGCCGTTGTCCTAAGCGCCCTTTTCCCACTCATGCGCGAGCCTTTTTGCTTTGGCAATGTCAGCCTCCTGCGTTTTCTTGGTGCCCCCGGCGAGCAATAGAACCATGACCTCGCCGTACTCCCGAAGATAGACTCTGTAGCCGGCCCATAATCGACGCGCAACTCGCTCACGCCTCCGCCCACCGGTCTCACGTCTCCGAAATTGCCTAGCGACAATCGGCGAATCCGAATCTGAATCCGTGCCCGCGCGTCCTCGTCACGCAATCTCCGAAGCCAATCCGCAAAGACCCCGGTCTGACGGACTTCGATCACCTGTTAACTATAATTCACAACGGCCTTCCGCGCAATACCTTCCCGCAACCAACTCTTTCCAATTCCTTAGTCCCCATTCCCTGGTCCCTTCTTCCCTGCTCTACAATGTCCCCATCCGAGTTTTATGGATCTCAACCGGGGGTCGGGACATGCGCAAATCCGTTCTCGCCCCGATTTGGCTCGCTATCGCCTGCTTCGTCATCGCGTGCCTTGCCACGCCTCCCTGCTCCCGCGTCCGCGCACAAACACCAGCCGGCGCCCCAGCCGCCGGCGCAGGCACTCTTCCCGCACTAAGCGCCGAAGCACAGCAGAAGCTCCACCGCCTCCAGGCCGCCGTCCGTACCGCGCACGCCTCGCACGACCCCGCCAAAGAAGCTGCCGCCCTCAATCAGCTTGGCGAGTTCTACCTCCTCATCTCCGAGGAGAAGAAAGCACTCGATGCGTACAACCAGGCGCTTCCGCTGGCCCGCGCCGCCAACGACCGGCCTCTCGAGGCCTCCACGATTAATGGCATTGCGGCCTGCTATCGCACCGAGTCCGCGAACGACAAGGCGCTCGCCACCTACCAGCAGGCTCTCGACGAAGCAACCGCGGCAGGCGACGAGAAGGACCAGGTCATCGCGCTCACCGGCATGGGGTGGGTGAACGGCAATCTGCGCGAGTACCAAAAAGCCCTCGACTTCCACAACAAGGCGCTCGCCCTCGCACAAAAGCTGAAAGACCCCGATCTCGAAGCGCAGGTGCTCAACCGCATCGGCATCATCAACGACGATCTAGGCAACAACGCGCAGGCGCTCGACTTCTACGACCAGGCACTCGCGCAGTGGCGCGCGGCGGGCGACGAAGATGGCGAGGCCAAGGCCCTTAACAATCTCGGCATTCTGGCCTCAGAGATTGGCGACCCGCCGCTGGCGCTCCACTACTACCAGCAGGCGCTGCCTCTCTACCAGCAGGCAGGCGACCGCGCCGGCGAAGCCGGGGTGCTCAACAACATCGGAATCCTCTACCGCACCACCGGCGACGAACAAAAGGCGCTCGCCACGTACAAGCGGGTTCTCAGCCTGCAGCGCGCCCTCGGCAACCGCAGCGGCCAGGCGGCCGCGCTCACCAACCTCGGCAACGTCCAGTCCGATCTCGGCGACAACACCGAGTCGATCAAGACCTTCAACGAAGCCATCGACCTCCATCGCAGCCTCAACGAGGCTAATGGCCTCGCCGGCGACCTGCACAACATCGCCGGCGTCTGGGTGCACCTCGGCGAACTCGAAAAAGCTCTTGACGCGCTCAACCAGGCCCTCCCGCTCTGGACCAGCGCCGGCCAGCGCCGCGGCCAAGTGAGCACGCTCAATGCTATCGGGATCGTCTACGACGATCTCGGGCAGCAGGAGTTGGCGGCTACATACTACAGGCGCGCGCTCAACCTCTACAAAGATCTTCAGGACCCAACCGGCCAGGCCGATGTGCTCAATAATCTGGCCGGAGTCTTCACCGCGCCGGAAGAACGCGAGCGCGCGATCGCCTGCTTCAACCTCGCGCTCCAGCTCGAGCAGGCCGCGCAGGACCGCGACGGCCAGGCGCGCATCCTCGACAACATGGGCCTCGTGTATGAAGACATGGGCCAGAAAGATAAGGCCCGCGCCAGCTACGAGCAGGCTTTGCAGATTTGGCATGACGTAGGCGATCGCCGCGGCGAGGCCCTCGCGCTCGACAATCTCGGCAGCTACTGGAACACCGCGGGCGATAAGGAAAAGGCGCGCGACTACTTCGCGCAGGCGCTGCCGCTGGCTCGCGCTGTCGGCGACCCGGTCCGCGAAGCGCAAATCTTTCACGACCTGCTGCTCAACCACACGGCCGATCATCCGCCGCTCGCCATCTTCTACGGCAAGCAGGCCGTGAATCTTCTGCAGCAGGTGCGCGGCCAGATCCAGGGGCTCGATCCCGCGCTGCAGCGCAGCTTCCTCGCCTCAAAAACCCTCTACTATCGGGATCTCGCTTCACTGCTCATCGCTGAGGGCCGCCTGCCCGAGGCGCAGCAGGTGCTCGACCTGCTCAAGGAGCAGGAATACTCCGACTACGTGCGCGGCGAAGCGCAAAACACGCTCCAGCCGCTCACTCTCACGCCCGCCGAGCAGCAGGCACAACTCGATTACGAAAAGTCCACCGCACACATCGTCGCCATCGGCGAGCAGTGGGCCGAGCTTCGCCGGAACAATGCGCGCACCCCGGACCAGGAAAAAACTTTTCAGCAGCTCAGCGATCAGCTCGACGCGGCCAGCAAGGGCCTGAATGACTACTACGCGCGCCTCTACGTCGACTTCGGCTCCGGCAGCGCCGCCAACCAGAAAGTCGAAGACGTAAAAGGCGACGTCAGCACCCTCCGCCAGGCCGTCGCTCGCTCGCCCGGCACGGTGGCGCTCTACACGCTAGTCAGCAAGGACCGCTATCGCGTTATCGTCGTCACCGGCGCAACGCCCGTAGCGCGCGAGTACGCCATCTCCGAAACCGATCTCAACCAAAAGGTCGCGGCGTTCCAACAGGTTCTGCGCGATCCGCGCCGCGACCCCCGACCGCTCGCGCAGGAGCTCTACTCCATCCTCATCGGCCCCATCGCCGCTGACCTCGACCAGGCCCACGCGCAGACCCTCGTCTGGTCGCTCGATGGCGCTCTGCGCTACGTTCCCATGGCCGCACTCTACGACGGCGCGCACTACCTCGCGGAGAAGTACTCCACCGTCACCATCACTCCTGCCAGCATTGCGCACCTTGCTGAAAAGCCCGACGTCAGCAACCTCAACGCCGCCGCCATGGGCATCTCCAACAAGTACCAGCCCGATCTCCCCGCGCTGCCCGCCGTCGCCGGCGAACTCGACCAGGTCGTCCACTCCCCTCAATCCACCGCCGCGCACGGAGCCCTCCCCGGCACCATTCTGCTCAACGGCGCGTTCACCCAAAAGGCGATGGAAAATCTGCTCGACCAGCAATTCTCCGTGGTGCACATCGCCAGCCATTTCGTCTTCAAGCCCGGCGACGACAGCCAATCCTACCTTCTGCTCGCCGGCAAAGATGCCGACAGTCCCGCCGGATTCCGCCTCACCGTTGCCGGCTTCCGCGACGATCAGCGCCTCTCGCTTGACTCCACCGAACTGCTCACGCTCTCGGCCTGCGAAACCGGTATGAGCGGCGCCGCAAGCAACGGCCGCGAGGTCGACGGCCTCGGCACCACAGCACAGCTCAAGGGCGCGAAGGCCGTCATCTCTTCGCTTTGGGAAGTGGACGACGCCAGCACAGGCGCGCTGATGGCGGACTTCTACAAGCGCTGGGCCGAGGGCGCGGGCAAAGTCACCAAGGCTGAAGCGCTGCGCCAGGCGCAGCTCGATTTGCTTCAGGGCAAGGTCGCGCCGCAGTCCGATACGAGCGGCCGCGGCATGAGCGCCGTCGACAGCCAACCCGCCCAGCAGCCCCCGCTCGCCGGCTACGCGCATCCATATTACTGGGCGCCCTTCGTCCTCATGGGCAACTGGAAGTAGCCGGACCGTTTGCCGCATCGAGGCGGCCATCTCTTGCATCTAAAATTAAAAAAGGTGCAAGTCCAACGGCCCTGGGGCCCCCCTGTCTGAGAGACTAAAGGGGAATGGAGCGTGCGAATTGGCGATCTCCCGGTCCAGCCTGCCCGTCGCTGTCACCCGGCCACCCGGCATGATTTTCGGTCGTGCCGCCCTCAAGAAGCGGATCGACAATACCTTCCTGATCGGCATTCCCCTCGCCGGTTCCGTGGCCTGTGTCTTCTGGTTCCTCTACCACCCCATCCACTGGGTCGAGGTCGTCACCTTCGTCATCGGCTACTTCATTATTGGGATGGGCACGGGCGTCGGCTTCCATCGTTATTTCTCGCACAAAAGCTTTGAGACCGCTCCCTGGGTCGCTTATTTTCTCGGCGCAGCCGGCTCCATGTCGTTTCAGAGCTCACTCCTCACATGGGTCGCCGACCACCGCCGCCATCACTCCCACACCGACCACTGCGGCGACAACCACAGCCCCTTCGTCGACGGTCACTGCGACCACGAATCATCGCTCAAAGGCCTCTTCCACGCTCACATCGGCTGGATGTTCGACGACACCGTCACCGACATCAACGTCTACGGCCGCGACCTCGCCCGAGATCCCGTCATCCGGTTCTATGCCCGCACCCACTACGTCTGGCCGGTTGTCTCCATCGCCATTCCCTGGCTCGTCGGCTACGCCTTCGGCGGCATGACCGACGGGTGGGGCTGCGTCTTCGCGGCCTTCCTGCGCACCGCGCTTTTCCAGAACTCCGTCTGGGCTGTAAATTCCTTGGGCCACACCTTCGGATATGAGAACTTCAACTTGAAGAACAACAGCAAGAACAATTCCGTTCTTGCGGCGCTCACCTTCGGCGACGGCTACCACAACAACCACCATCGCTTTCCCCGCTCCGCCTTTCACGGACTGTGCACCGGCGAGATTGACCTCAACGGCCTCATCATCATGGCTCTCAGCAAACTCGGCCTCGCCCGCAACATCATCTTCGCCGACGGCTACCTCGGCGAAAAGCGCCCGGTTCTTTCCCATGAGGCCATCGCCAAACTTGCCTCCGGCGACTGACGCGCCTGACGCTCCCGGCGCCGGAACCACTCCGGCGCGGCGAGCGCTCGCGGAAATCGACAAATTGTGAGCGGGACCTTCGCGGATGCGGTAAGGCCTGTGAAATCAAGCAATATGTTCGCAATAATGGTGCGCATACCCCCTCAAATGTTCGCTTAAATGGTTAGCTTTGGTGGCCAAAGGTCTGCTTGAGAGGTTGCATTTTGCGGAGACATGCACCTAGAAAAGTTACGTTTCAGGGGTGAATGTAACCCAGGAAAGTTAGCTTTTGAGGGTGACACGCACCAAGAAAAGTTAGGAATTGCATTGGAAGCGCGCGTTTCGGCCTGCAGGGTGCTCCGTCCTTCTGATCCCTGACCCCTGATCCCTGGTCTCTGATCTCTGGTCTCTGGTCTCCGATCCGTGATCTCCGCCTTTCGCCCTGTATCAGGGCATGAGAACCCATCTTTGAAGGGTACGGGCTTCAGCCCGTACGAAATCGTTCACCCATTTTTTGAAAAACAAACCGCGCGGCGAAGCCGCGCTCAAATCCGCCCCACCCTTTCGCGCCGCCATCCTGAGCGCAGCGGGCCGCGCGCACCGCGGGTGCGCGATGCGCATGGGGAGTGCGACCGGGGCAGACTCGTAGAGTCGGGGGTCGCACAAACCGACCGCGCGCCGAACCAACCCGCCAGCCCGCCCGGTGCCTTGACCCTTCAATCGCGAACGCTTCGCGCACCATTTGCGCGAAAATAGACAGACAGAGCGAAAGCGGAGATCAATGCCATGTCGGATTTCAACAGAATCCAGTTCAGGTGTGCGCTAGCCGCAGGCATTCTCGTCGTGGCTGGCTGCGCTAGCTGCGGAAGTGCGGCACAAAGCTCTCCATCGGGTTTGCTGCCCAATGCCGCGCCGGCCTTCACCACCACCCTGGCACTCAATGGAGCGGTCGTGGTCACTCTGTCGTCGGTCACACCGGGCGCAACCATTCACTACACGGCAGACGGATCCACGCCAACCACGTCCTCGCCAATCTACGAGGCGCCGTTTCTCGTCGCATCCAACCTCACCGTCAAAGCTATTGCCACCGCGCCGTGCGACTCCAACAGCAGTGTGGCCACCAGAAGTTTTGCCCCAAATATCCCCTCGGGAACGCTGGTGTGGAGCGACGAGTTCTCCAACGCAACGGCCGCCAACGCGCAGCCCAATCCCGCCGTGTGGACGTACGAAACAGGCGCAAGCGGCTGGGGCAACAGCGAGCTTGAAGATTACTGCGCGTGGGGCTCGGCCATTTCTCCATGCAACCCCTCCGCTCCCAGTGTCTACGTGGGCGCCGACGGTTATCTGCACATTCTGGCCGCGCAGCCGTCGCCCGGCGTTTACACTTCGGCGCGCCTCAAGACGCAGGGTCTTTTCAGCTTTCAGTACGGCCGCATCGAATTCCGCGCGCAGGTGCCGGAAGCCCAGGGGTTCTGGCCGGCCGCATGGCTCTTGGGCAACAACATCGCCACTGTCAATTGGCCCGCATGTGGCGAGATGGACGTGCTCGAGCGCATCAATGCCGCCGCCACTCCAGACTGGAACAAGGGCTCGATCCACGGCACCGGCTTTATCGGCGACAACATCGGATCGAACTACAACTTTCCCGCCGGCCAGACCGCTGCCGGTTGGCACACCTACGGCATGATCTGGAGCAAGGGCAGCATAGCCTACTATGTCGACGATCCCACCCAGCCCTACATCACCTACACGCCTTCCAGCATCGCGGCCCTCAGCGGCTCCGTGTGGCCGTATGACTCAGGCCAGGCCAACTACATCATCCTCAACCTGGCCGTCGGCGGATCATGGCCCGGACCTCCCAACAGCACCACCCCGTTTCCTGCCCAAATGCTTGTGGATTATGTGCGCATCTACACCAATTGAGTCGCGGCGTCCTTGCGCGATCTCGCATGTTGACCGGTAGCCGGGTGCCCCATCCTCGACGCGTTGTTGCCTTTGCGGCTAGGGTGGGGTCGGTGCTGTTCCCTGATCCCTGACACCTGTTCCCTGTTTTGTCATCCTAAGCGAAGTCCGCCGTGGCGGACGGAGTCGGAGGGCCTGCGGTTGCTCTTCTTAATCTTCACCCACCACAAGAAATGGGTGCCTCACTTCCGGGGTCCCCACGGACAGGTCCAAGTCCGTGGGGTGGAGATCCCTCGCACTTGGGGACCTGGGATAGCACGAATGCTGCCTCGCTAACTTGCTTACTCGCTAACTTGCTCACTCGCGGCCGGTTGCCCCACGTCTCGATTCTGAGATGTGGGATAACACGAACCCACACTCGCTCCGTCTCAATGGTTCTGGAGCATCTGCTGCAGCTCGGAAGGCACCTGCTTGTACCCCGCCGGAATCTCGAATGCCGACGCCCCAATCGGATCGTGCGAAAAGCCTGAAAGCTGCGTGGTCGTTTCCATCAGCACCGTTTCTCCAGGCGGCGGCTGCGTCGCTGGGCTTCCTGCCGGAGCGGTGCTGGCGGGCTGCGCCTTCTTCTTGCCAAATAAACCGCCCAGCGCTGTGATCCCTTGAGCCATCATGCTGCCTCCGGACCCCGTATCCGCAGGCTGGTTGCCTCCGCTCCCGCCCTGCGACCCTTGCGGCTGTGCGCCGCCCGTTCCCGTTCCGCTCATGCTCGTCTTCACCAGGATCTGCGTCCCCTTGATCTTCTCCATTTCCTTCCCCATCTGGTCGTAGGCCCCGGCCGCGCCCGGTTGATTCGCAAACACCTGCGTCGTTGCCGGGTGCGGCGCGCCAGCCAGCATCTTCAGGTACGGAGTCAGGTCCACGCCCGACAACAGCGCCTTCTCAAAGCGCACATCGAAATCCTTTGCGTCTTTCATCTCTTCGGGCTCATCCGGCGTAGTCCAGATTTCCGAAGTCGTCGTGAAGGTCGAGCTGGTGCCCGGCTTGCTCGTATCCGTCACCACTGTCGTCAGCTTCACGATCTGCTGCTTCGCGTTCACGCCGCTCATCACCTGCTGAACGCCGGTATCGGTCACCGAAACCGAAAAGCTGAACTGCAGAGTGCTCGGCGGCGCCTGCGTTTGCGGCGTCGGCGGTGCTTGCGCCTGCGCCTGCTTCATCATGTCAGGCGCCTTTGCCATCGCTTTGCGCATGTCATCAAAGGTATCCACGCTGTACTGTTTCTTCACCGTGTCGATGTGGATCACCTCCTGCTTATCCAGGTCGTAAATCTCCGTCGACTGGTCCGTCACCACCGCCTTCTGGTTCCCGTGCACCAGCGTCGTGGTGGTCTGCGGCGCAGTCATGGTCTTGAATTGCTTCCCCATGAACGGAATGTTTTTGAGCGCATCCACCAGTTGGCCGCCCGTCATCTGCGTCGTGTCCTTGTAGCTCGAGTCGCCATAGCTAACCAGCGGACCCAGCGCCAAGGCCAGTGCCACGATTCCTTGCGCACACCTGTTCATATTCGCCTCCTCGTTGTACCTGGGGAGCCCACTCGAATACTACAACCTCCTCCGCCGCAGCCTGCCGGGTGCCCCTGGTCCGGGGTCCCCACGGACAGGTCCAAGTCCGTGGGGTGGTGATCACTCGTCCGCCGGGGCGGAGGGACCAGAGACACCGCGAACGCTGGTCTGCCGCCCTACCGCACGGCCGCCACCCGCTGCCTCGCCCCCTGCGGCGTCATGTTCCACATAAACGCCATCAGCATGATGCCCACCAGCACCGACGCCAGAATGCCGTAAAGCGCCGCGTTCCACCCCAGGTGCTGCGCCAGCGCGCCAATGCCCTTCGACTCTGCCACGCGGCCCAGCGATCCGAGAATCGACAAGAGCCCGTTCGCCGTGCCCACCGCTTTCTTCGACGTCACATCGAGTGCCATAATCCCCAGCAGCATCTGCGCCGGATACACAAAGAACCCGATCACGCCGAAGAGCGTCAGGTCGAGCCACAATTCGTTGTTCGGGCTGTACAGGATGCCGACAAACGCCAGAAACGCCGGAATCATGCACAGGACGCAGATCATTCCGCGCCGCCCGCCGATCTTGTCTGAGAGCCAACCGGCCAGCACCGTCGACAGCATCGCGGAGAATTCGAGCGTGAACGTTCCGATGCCGCCCTGGCCCAGGCTCGCGTGCTTCACCTCTTTCAGGAACGTCGGCCCCCAGTCGAGCATGGCGTAGCGCGCGATGTAGACAAAAAAGTTGGCCCCGGCAACCAGCCACAGTGCGCGATTCTTCAAAATGTAGTCGACAAGCAGCTCGCGCGTGCCCAGCTCCCGCTCGCCCTTGCCGTCTCCGCCCTCGGGATAGTCGTTCTTGTACTCCTCGATGGCCGGCAGCCCCTCGGACTGCGGCGTGTCGCGCAGCCGAAACATCAGATAGATGGCGCAAATCGTCGCCAGAATGCCCGGCACGTAAAATGCCGATCGCCATCCCAGCAGCACCGCGGAGTACGCGGCGATCACGCCGATGAGCCCGCCGCCCACATTCTGCGCCAGGTTCCAGAATCCGAACACCGTGCCCCGCTCGCGGATGCTGTACCAATGACTCAGCGATCGCCCGCACGGCGCCCACCCCATGCTTTGCGCCAGCCCGTTCATCGCCCAAAGCGCCAGGTGCGCCGGATAACTGCTCGCCGCCGCGAACGCAAAATTGCATGCCGCCGTCAGCAGCAAACCCAGCGGCATAAAGTAGCGCGGATTGCTGCGGTCCGAAAGCGATCCCATGACAAACCGGCCCAGCCCGTACACCGCCACCATCACCGCCAGCATGTCGCCGATCTGGTCTTTGCTGTAACTCAGTGCCTGGCCCATCTCCTTCGACACGACGGGCAGGTTGTTCCGCACCAGGTAAAACGTCGCGTAGCCGATGAACGTCGACTCAAGGATGCGCCAGCGCAGCCGGGGATAGATGCGTTGGATCTGATCTGCCGACACGCGCGGCAGATGCGCCGCCGGCTTTAGAAAACTAAGAATCCTGCTCATCCACGACCCCAGTGCACTGACTTTTTTGAAGCTGACACATCAACGAACCGCGGCGTCACCGGGCTGCCTCGGCGAGCGTAGGCTCTAATATCCTTTAGCCGCCGGCGATGAAACGGCCTGCGCAATCGGTTCCAGTCCGAGCCGCTTCCGGTACTCCTCGAGAATCGGCGCCGTGCTCCGCATGCCCACCCGGCTTACCCCCATCGCGCAAATCTTGAGCAGCGTATCCAGATCGTGCACTCCGCCCGCCGCCTTGATCTGCACTTGCGGTGGCGAGTGTCTGCGCATCAGTTCGAGATCGGCAATCGTCGCGCCTCCCGGCGCATATCCGGTCGAAGTCTTCACCCAGTCCACGCCGATCTCCCCGCAGATTTCGCACAAGCGGATCTTGGTCGCGTCATCGAGATACGCGTTCTCGAAGATGACTTTGATCTTGGCGCCGCTCACGTGCGTGGCCTGGGCTAGCGCCAGCAACTCGTCGCTCACATAGTGCCAGTCTCTGCTTCTGGCCTTGCTGATGTTCACCACTGCATCCAGCTCCTGGCCGCCATCGCGCAACGCCTGGCGCACTTCGGCGAGCTTCACGGCCGTGGTGTGCCCGCCGTGCGGGAAGCCGATGGTCGTCGTCGCCAGCACCGTTGACCCGGCTAGCAGCTCCACGCCCCGCGCCAGGTAATACGGCAGGATGCAGATGCTGGCCACGTTGTAGCGAACCGCTAGATCGCATCCTTCTTCGAGTTCGCGATCGGTCAGCGTCGGGTTCAGCAGCGAGTGGTCGATCGTCTTGGCAAGCGCCAGGTACTCACTCTCGTTGTCCACCATTTATCTCCTGAAATTCAGCGCCGCCCGGCCCGCAGCTTGTTTGCTCCTGCTCCGATTTCAGCCACAGATCAAGCGAGCAACGAGAACCGACCGCATCGGCGCGAATTGTGTCTCTTATGGATGCTTGCGCCATGCCACGCTCGGCGCAGTGACACACTTCACACCCCGTTCGACGGCGCACGGCAGCTTACGGCAAAAGAGCACCATACGCGCCCCAAGCCGCACCACACAAGCAGATTGTGATTTGGAATGATTGCCCCCGCGCCGCGCCCGCCGCAACCCAGGATGCCTCGTCCCCTATTCCCTATTCCCTATTCCCTATTCCCTATTCCCTATTCCCTATTCCCTAGTCCCTGATCTCTGTTCTCTGCAGCTATCCCCCCGCAATCGCTCCCAGAATCACCAGCGGCTCTTTGCCCGATGCAACCGCCTCGGGCAGCGGCTTGTCGTGCGGTTCATGCGACCAGTCTTCTTCGCAGGCAAAGAAGCGCAGAAACGCGCGCCGCTGACCGGTATCGTAGTCGCGGATCGTTCCGCGCAGCATGGGATAGCGCGCTTCAAGCGCGTCGAGAACGGCGCGCAGCGTCACCGGCGGCGCCACTTCCAGCGTCACATCGCCCGTAACGTGCGCTAGGTTGCGCAGATGATAGGGCAGCCCCACGCGCACCGTCGCCATACTTGCTTGAGCATCGCTCACGCCGCCCTCCATCTGAGCGCCCACTCTATTCCCTATTCCCTATTCCCTATTCCCTATTCCCTATTCCCTATTCCCTATTCCCTGTTCCCTAGTTCAGCGTCTGCACTTCCACCGACAGCACCGCCGGCAGGTCGCGCACAATCGGCGCCCACGTATCGCCGGCGTCGGCCGAGGCGTACACCTGCCCGCCCGTAGTTCCGAAATAAACCCCGCACTCGTCCAGCTCGTCCACCGCCATCGCGTCGCGCAGCACGTTTACGTAGCAGTCCCGCTCCGGCAGTCCTTTGCTCAGCGTTTCCCACTCGTTGCCGCCGGTGCGGCTGCGGTAAACGCGCAGCTTGCCGTCGAGCGGATAGTGTTCCGAGTCGCTCTTGATCGGCACCACGTAGAGCGTCTCCGGCTCGTGCGCGTGCACGTCGATCACGAAGCCGAAGTCGGTGGGCAGATTGCCGCTCACCTCGCGCCAGTTGTCGCCGGCGTCGTCGCTGCGCATCACGTCCCAGTGCTTCTGCATAAACAGCACATCGGGCCGCGAGCCGTGCATTGCAACGTGATGCACGCAATGGCCCACCTCGGCATTAGGATCGGGAATGTACTGGCTGCGGAGCCCCTTGTTGATTGGCTTCCACGTCGTGCCGCCGTCATCCGTGCGGAACGCGCCCGCGGCGGAGATCGCGATGTAGATCCGTTTCGGATTGCTCGGATCGAGGATGATCGTGTGCAGTCCCATCCCTCCCGCGCCTGGCTGCCACTTTGGCCCGGTGTCGTGGCCGCGCAGGCCCGACAGCTCCTGCCAGTTCTCGCCGCCGTCCGTCGAGCGGAAAAGCGCCGCGTCTTCCACGCCTGCATATACTGTTTCCGCGTCCGTTAGCGAGGGCTCCATGTGCCACACGCGCTTGAATTCCCACGGATGCTGCGTGCCGTCGTACCACTGGTGCGTGGTCAGCGGCTTGCCCGTCTTCTCCGATGTGTCGTAGGCAAACCGGTTGGGCAGCGCGCCCGGGGGCCCTGGCGGCGGAATCGCTTCATTCGGCAGTCCTGGCTGATGCCAGGTCTTGCCGCCGTCGTCCGACCGCTGGATCAGTTGCCCGAACCACCCGCTCGTCTGCGAAACATAAATGCGATTCGGCTCCACGGGCGAGCCCTTCATGTGGTAGATCTCCCAGCCCGCAAAGAACGGCCCGCTCACGTTCCAGTCTTTGCGTTTGCCGTCGGAGCTTAGAACGAACGCGCCCTTGTGCGTTCCAACCAGTACCCGCACACCACTCATCTTTACCTCCTGCCTTTGCCGGCTTCCGGCCTCGGCTCGTACGCCGCTTCGGACCCGGGAGGTCCGCTTCTGGGGAACGCCGCTGTGCCATTTTTCCCAATTTTCCTTGCAATTTGCAAGTCTTTTTTCCTGCTCCGCTGAACTCATTTTGTAGCTTGCGGCTCCGTCACGGAGATCAGCCGCACCGGCCCCAGCAAGCCCGATGGCAACAGCGGCGAATCGGCCTTGTACGGCTCGAAATCGGTGAACGTGTATTTCTTCAGCGACCACGGCTGTTGATCGCCGATCATCCGGTTCACCCACAGGTTCGTCACCTGGATCACGATCTGATTCTTGCCCGGCGTTAACTCGCCTGTAAGGTCGATCTTGAAAGGCGTCTCCCACAAAATGCCCAGATACTTGCCGTTCACTGCAACCTCGGCAATATTTTCCACGTCGCCCAGGTCCAGCCAGGTGTGCACGCCCGCCTTCAAATCATCCGCCGGAATCTCAACCATCTTTGTGTAAGTCGCCGCCCCGGAAAAATACTTGATGCCGCTATCCGGATTCTCGGTCCAGGAATCGAGCCGGTCGAACTCCGCCGATTCCGGAGCGCCCATGTTCGGCTCAAAGCTCACGTGCCAGCTGTGATTAAGCGCGTCGTCGAGATCGGCAAGCGCCGTCTCTGCCTGCGCCGCCACTTTTCTTAACGGCACTTGAGCAGGCGAGCGAAAAACGACAAACGTCGACCCATACGGGTCGAGATGCAGCGGAACCGTGGTACGTCCGTTCGCGATGCTGTACGGCGCCGGCTCAGATGCGCCGGTCGCCGGGTCCCACAACTCAGCTTCTTTCCCGTCAACACGGAAAGTCGCATCCACGTTTTCCGCGCGGTCCTCTCGATTGTCGACGAAATAGAGGTCGCCGTCCTTGAGCTCGCGGTGCAGAAACATCAAATTCGCGTTCGTATTTGCAGAAACGATTTCTAAATCGCCCGTGATTCTTACACTTACTCTACCGGGCTCCCCTGGTATCACCGCTGCGCCGAGTCCGGACTCGGCAAATTCAAAATCCTTCGCCACGCCCAACTCCGTCAGCGCGTCGTCCGCTAACATGCCCGAATACACTCGTCCCTTCCCCACCTTACGCATCGATGGGCCGGCGGCCGGACGCCGTCCCCAAATCTGATCCGCTTCGCGCTGAAAGGCCGTTTCGTCATCCGCAAGGCTGGGAGAATTCATCGGCCTTTCACCCACCAGCACCGCGCCCTCCTCAACCAGCTCACCAATCTTCCGCAGCACGGACAGCGTCATGCGCTGGCTTCGCCCGCCAAGAAAGAGAATCCGGTAACTCGTTCCGCCCGGAGTTACCAGCCGCCCATCCTTCACCGACAGCTCGTGCAGAATCACGTCGCTGTTCACAAAGTCAAAGCCATAACCCTCCGGCGCATTCCCAATCGGCGCCCATCCAAAGACCGCGGTCAGCGGACCCTCTTCGCCATAGAAGTAAGCCACATCCGCCACAAAATGTCCCTGCTGCAGCAAGTAGGAGCAGCGCGCCAGGTAAGTCACCCACGGCGTTGCCTCTTCGGCCCATGTCTGGTTCCGGTTGAACCACAGCCCGAACGGCCCGAGAGTCAATCCTGGCGCCATGTCGGCCACCGGCTGATGCGTGGACTCATGAATTTCGAAGCGATTCACGCCCAGCGCAAACTCCAAATCCGCAACCTTTTTCAGCGTATTCGGCGAAAACGACCACGCCGGCCCGCGCGAGGTCATCGACTCCGCGCCAACCAGGTTCTGTCCGTAAATATGCGCCACTGAAGCGGCTCCGCGCAGGTCGCTGATGTAGTCGACGTCCGGACCGGAGCTGCCCGCATAGGTCCACATCGCTCCCATCGGCACGTCGGTCTTGCTCCGCATCTCCATATCGTCGCCCAGCGAAGGCCGATGATACTCCAACGCCTCTCCGTAATAACTCATCCCATGCTGGTGTAAATCGTCCGCAATCTCGCCGTAATGGTTTTCCGCGAGCAGTTGCCCGATCGTCCGCCGGAAATCCCAAAGAAACCGATCCGTATCTTCCGTACTCTTGATAACCATTCCGGTAAGTGCCGGAAGCCAGAGATGCGGATCGTATCCGCGCCGTTTCTCGAACTCCTCCAGGATATGATCCGTCCAGTTCTGCGGACCTACTTCGATACTGTCAGTGAGTAAATACGAGATACCATCCTTGCCTAAGTTCTCCGGCCCCACCGTATCCGCATACATCTTCAGATAGCCGTCCACATAGTTCTTCACATAGTCGCGGTTCAGCTTATCTACTTCCAGGCCCGTGGCTTCCGCCGGCGCCGGTCCGTTCTCGTGTCCAGTCAGCGAATAACCAATGCGCAGCACCATCCACGTACCATCCGGCGGGGTCCAGTCGAGCGTTCCATCTGGCTTCATCTTCCCGGTCAGGTCGACTACGTCCGCCTGCGGCACAACGAACTGCGCCGCAACCTGGGGATCGCGGATGGCGTAGAAGTCGCGCGCATTGGCATAGCCAGCCCGCTTCTCCCATTCGTTCGTGCGCGCGCCGCTCTCAAGCACCAGCTCAGTGATTTTGTGATCGTGCTCCGGCACGCCCGCCGGCTGCTCCGGAAAAACAATGCGGAAATACCGCGCCGTCACCGCATCAAATGCCACCGTCCGCTGAACGATGCTCGTGAACGGAATGTCGGCCACTTTTTTGAAGTTCACGCCGTCGTCGCTCGATTCAATCCTCGCCGGCGCCGCCTTGCTTTCGTGATCGAAGACGCTGATGGCGTCGTTCAGGCTGGCCAGCGTCACCGCCTGAATCGTCTGCGGGTGGCCGTAGTCGAACAGCACCCACGCTTCGTCGCCTTCCGCGCTGGCGGGCAAATCGAGCGCCACGGTATTCACATCGCCATCGGACAGCGCGGCCACGTTCACCGTGCCTCCGCTTGCCGTCATCTGCGGATTCAGTTCCTCCTGCGTTTTGTCGCCATCGGGAATCTTGTACGCCACCACCGCCGCATCGGCATAGAACTCCGGCGGAATCACGATCTTTCCATCCGGCGCGCGCCGCCCCGGAACCTCGAAGTTCTGGAACGTTCCATCCACCTCGGGCGGATGCGCCAGGCTGCCGGTGAACGGCTTTCCGCCTTCGACGCGCGTCGCGCTCCACACCATCTTCTTCATGCCTTCTGCCGCGGGCACCCACGGCCCGCCGGTTTCGCTCCATCCCGGCGAGCTGGCAATCGCCACCTCCATGCCCATGCCCCGCGCCGTCGTCACAGCGTCGCGAAACGCATCCTTCCATTCCGGCGTCATATAAATCAGCCGCTCGGGCACCACCTGCGGCGTGTTGATCGCGCCTTCGAAGATGGTCACGCCGCCCACTCCCACGCGATGCATCCACTCGAGGTCGAGCTTGATTCCCTCTTTCGAAATATTGCCGTTCATCCAGTGCCACCACACGCGCGGCCGCGCGCCGTTCGGCGGATCGACGAATCCCTTGAGCAAGGGATCCTGCGGCGAGGGCGCATTGGCCTGCGGTTCAGCCGGAGCCTGCCCTTGAACCGGGCAACCCGCAGTGAAGTTAACAAGAAAAAGCGCAGCAAAAACCAGGCGGAAAGTCTTCATTAAAACCCATTGTAGATTCGCGTTTCGGCGCAAAGGCGTTCACGCCGCGTCTTAAGTTTGCTTTTTTGGTGCGGGCGTCGCGCGCGTGGAGCCGACCGAGATGCCACCGTCAACAAGCAGGGTCTGGCCGTTCACGTAGCGGCTGGATTCCGACGCAAGAAAGACCACGGCCCCGTCCAGGTCGTGCGGTTCGCCCGGCCGCTTAGCGGGAATGCGATCGACAAGGTAATCGACCCACTCCTGATTCTCGTAGAGCGCCTTGGTCTGCTCGGTGCGGAACCATCCCGGCGCCAGGCAATTCACGGTGATGCCGAATTTGCCCCAATCGTCGGCCAGGCTCATCGTCAGCTGCCGCACGCCGCCGCGGCTCGCGCCGTACGGTGCAAGCCCCGCGTAGCCAAACACGCTTGTCACCGAACCAATATTAATGATGCGCCCGTAGCCTTTCGCGATCATGCCGCGCGCCACGGCCTGCGCCACAAAAAATGTTCCGCGCAAATTCGTTTCGAGAATCTGGTTCCAATCTTCCCATGTCACTTCCAGCGCAGGCTTGCGAATGTTGCAGCCGGCGTTGTTCACCAATATATGAATCTGTCCGAACGCCGCTTCGGCGTCAGCCGCCATTTTCCGAATGCTCTGCTCGTCACGCACATCCAGCTCGAGCGCCACGGTGCGGCGCCCCATTGCCTTGATCTCTGCCTCAAACGCAGCCAGCGTCTCCCGCTTGCGGCTCGTCAGCACCAAGTCGGCACCGGCCCGTGCCAGCGCTCGTGCGAAATATTGCCCAAGGCCGCGGCTCGTGCCGGTCACAATGGATACCTGCCCGGTCAGATCGAAGAGTGCGTCGTTCATATTGACCTCGGCGTCAGAATCACCTTCATCAAATTCGGTTCGCGAGCGTGCAGCCTTTCAAACCATCGTGGCCCCTCTTCGAGCGGCGCAACCGCACTGATCAGCGGGCCCACTTTGATTTCCCCGCTCGCAATCAGCTCCATTGCCTGCGGATACTCGCCCGCCGACGCGCACGAGCCCTGCAGCCGAATCTGCCGCGTCACCACCTTTTGGAGCGGCAGCTTCACCGTCGGCGCAAGGTTCCCGATCAGCGTGACCGTGCCTCCCTTGCGCGTGCAGTCGATCGCGCACGCCACAGTCTCATCGCGTCCCACTGCCTCGAATGCAAGATCCACGCCGCGCCCCGCGGTCATGTCGAGCACATCGGCCGTCAGCTCCGCGCCCGACGCGTGCAGTATTTCGTCCGCGCCCAGCTTCTCCGCCAGGCGCAATCGCGTCGCATCCACGTCGGCAATCAAAACCCGCGCGCATCCCGCGGCGCGCGCCGCCTGCAGGGTCAGCAGCCCGATCATGCCCGCGCCGATCACCAGTGCCGTCTCACCGCCCGCCGCACCTGACAAGCGCACCGCATGCAGCGCCACCGACGCGGCCTCCAGCATCGCCGCCTCGGTGAAGGCCAGGCTCTCCGGCAGGCGATACACAATCCGCTGCGGCACGGCGACAAACTCCGCAAACGCTCCGTGGCGCCGGTAGTCGCCGCAGGAAACGCCGATCACCTGCCGGTTGTCGCAGAGATTGATCTCGCCGCGCTTGCAGTGTGCGCACACGCCGCAATAAATCGTCGAGTCGAAGGTCACGCGATCGCCGATCGCGTATCCCTCCACGCCCGCGCCGATGGCCGCGACCGTCCCCGCCGCCTCATGCCCCATCACGATCGGCGGAATGCGCCGCCCCGTCGATCCATCGTATCCATGCACGTCGCTGCCGCAAATGCCGCACGCCTCCACGCGCAGCAGCAACTCTCCCGGCCCGGCAATCGGCGCCGGCATCTCTGCAATCTCAAGATGGTTGTATTTGGAAAGAAGCAGGCACTTCATTGCGGCTCGAGCTCTCCTGCAAACAGTGCCGGCAAACCGCCGTACCGCTCACACGTCGCACAGGTCCACGGCGGCGCGCAGCCCCGCGAACGGATCGCGCACCGGAACGAATTCGTGCGCCACATAACCTTTGAACCCTGCATCGGCAATCGCACGCATGACTCCGTCCCATTGTACTTCCTGCGTATCGTCGAGTTCGTGGCGTCCGGGCACGCCGCCGGTGTGGAGGTGCGCGATCCACTTGAGGTTTGCGCGAATGGTCGCGATCAGGTCGCCCTCCATGATCTGCATGTGGTAGATGTCGTAAAGCAGTTTCACGTTGGGCGAATTAACCTCCTCCATCACGCGCGCTCCCCACGCCGTGTGATCGCACATGTAGTCCGGATGATTCACCTTGCTATTCAGCAGCTCGAGGCAAATGGTCACGCCGTTGTCCTCGGCAATCTTCTTTACGCGATTGAGTCCCGCAATCGTGTTGCGCGCGCCTTCGTCGCCCCCCATGCCCCGCCGATTGCCTGAAAAAGTGATCACATTCGGAACGCCGGCCTTGGCCGCCAGCGGAATGTTGGTGCGAAATGCGGCCTCGATCGCCGCATGATTCTCCGCCCGATTCAGCGCGTCGGGAATCGTGCCTCCTCCGGCATAGGCCATGGTGCAGATCAGCCCGTAACGCCGCGGAACTTCCCACTCGTCCTGCTCCAGCAGGTCGATTCCCTTCAGGCCGATCGCGGCGCCGTACGCGCAGAGCTTGTCCAGCGGAATGTCTTTGTAGCACCAGCGGCAGGCGGACTGGTGAATCCTGCCCTTGCGCACCAGCACGTTGTCCTCGCCTTTTCCCATTGTCGGCAGCGAAGCCATTGCCGTGGCTGCCAGTCCCCGCTTCAACGCGGAGCGGCGGCTCAATCGAACATCACTCATCTTCACACCCTCGCTCAGTCATCGATGTTGCAACCCACCACCAACTCTACTCGAAGGCCGCCACGCAAAGCTCCGCGCACGCAACAAGACACACGCCCGCCATATCCGCTGGCCCCAGCTCAATCAATGTTTAATGGATACGGAAATCAGAAGGTAAATGCGAGGCCTGCGCGCACGCTGCGCGCATTGTCGGCGAACAGCAGCAACGAGCCGTCGCTCAGGATATATGGGCGATAGCCTTCGGCCAGCAGGTTCCTCACCTCGAGCAATGCCTCCAGGCCGCCCGAGCCTTCGCGCGCGATATGAATGGGCTGACTCAGCCTGACATTGAGGAACGGAGACGATGCGTCCGCGTCAAACGGCGCAACCTCCGTCACGGTGTCGTCGGGCTGCCAACGGTAGCTGGCGCGCCAGCGGGTTTCACTTCCATCCAGTGTTCCCGAGAGCGCGATTGTGTACGTCTGCACATGCCGCGAATGGACTGCGCCGAGCACCTCGCCAAGTGGGGTTGCACGCGACAGCGTGGGCATCGTCAGCGCGGCCCCGCTCGCATAACTCACGCGCACATGGTTGTCGCCGGGCAGCCGGTGCTGCACGCTGGCCTGTACGCCCGTCGACGAAAAGGCTGGCCCCGCGACGCGCATCAGATCGCTCCCCGGATCGAAGAGAACGCCAGACGCCCGCAGGACGCTCCCGGTGAAGTGTCCCATCGCCTCGAGAACGGGATTGTCGATGCGATCGGAAAAGACCATCACGGCCAGGGCCGATGTGTCGGTCTGCCGCTCCCAGCCGATCTCCTGGTGAAATCCGTGCTCGATCGTCAACGCGCCGTCGCGCATGGCCATTGCCGGCAGCCAAACCGCGGTCTCGGATTCATCGCCGCCCCGAGCCATCTCCTCGGTCATCGTGGCCATCCGGTAGCGTACGGTGTTCGTGCCGCCGTGCCACTCCACGTTGGCAAACGGCAGCATCGCGGTCGCTGTGCTCGGCGTGTCGCCCGCAAGCCGCCCGATCACCGCTGTCGAACCCACCTCCGCTTCAATCGCATCGCCAAAACGCATCGACTCAAAGCTGCGCACCGCCGCTTCGTCCAGGCCCCGATCACCCGGACCCTCGACTTCCGGCTCAATAGACACAGCCGCCACCGACTGCACCGATCCGGCTATCCCCAGGTCCTGCCGGAAACCCAGCATCGATTCCATCCCGGCACTCGAGCCTGGGGCAAAATCCACGCGCGCCAGCAGTTCCCTGCTGTCAGCCGGGGTATCTTCCACGGTGGTCGAAAAGCGTTCGCCGCTTTCGCCGAAGGTTCCAGCCTGGCCGGTCGCCATCAAACGAGCCTTCAGCCTCGGCCTCGCGCCTGAGCCGTCAGAAACAACCACCAGCGGACCGTCTTCAAGCCAGCGCAGCAGGGGGCGGTTCGCCGCTGAACGCAGCGTCCATGCCCAGTCGTCGTTTCGCGAGCCGCCTGCACGCGGCTGGGCCGGCAGCCATTGGATGACTTCGTAGAGGGTATTCAGCGTGAGATTGACGACGACGGCGCCACGAACTCTGATATCTTCGCGAAGCGACGGCAGAAAGTACGGGCCCATCGCCTTGATGGCATAGCGGCCGGGGTCAAGCGACGAGATGACGAACCGGCCTGCGCCGTCCGTGTAGACGCTCGTTATCACGCTCAGGTCCGGACGGAGGAGCTGGACCTCGGCGCCGATCTGTGGCACGCCGGCCGAATCGCGGACCAGGCCGGACACCGACGCCGTTGCCGCTTCCATCAGTGGAGCGGCACCAAAGACGATCAGCACGGCTAAACCGGCGAGATGGGTACTACGCTTCATCAGCAGATCTGAAACCCCACCACGTCCCTGGCTGACTTCCTCAAACTCAAAACACAACCCGCGCAAGCTCCTGAATTCTCTGGTTCAGTTGGCGCTTGCACGGAATCATACCTATTCCACGACAAAAGATGCCGATTGCGCAATCTCTTGTTTCGTGATTGCGTCGTCGATCTTCACTGTCACTTTATACTTCCCAGGCTCCAGGCCGGCCATCGGCAGAGTCTTGTCCACCGTCAGCTGGTCACTGTGAGCGCCTAAATCCTTTGATTCCAGTTGCTTCTGAAGAATCACGGTCCCTGCTGCATCGGTAATCTGGTAGGTAACCGTCGCTGAGTTACTCTTGGTCGCCTCATCAATACCAAGGTTGTAGAACTGCACCCAAAAACTCAGGTCAGTCTTGCGATTGAAGCTCACCGGCGTGGCCGCATTCGTGCTCACGCGCGGCCGGATAAACATGTTGCTGATGATGAAGTTGCCGCTCCCGATCTGCCGCGAAGACACTGTGTTCATCTCGTCGGCAAGAATCAGCGACGACGCTCCGATCTTGTCGTCTTCGTATGCCGGAACCTCGATCCCTCGGCCGTACACGCCAATGTGGTCGGGATTGTTCACGTCCTTGATGGCGATGTCCAGCCGGTAGAGCCCGGGCTTCAGCGGCAGTGCCTTCCAATAAAGCGATTTCCGATCGAGGCTCTTTTGCAGCAGCTCGGAGGGCTGCTCGATCTCTACCGTGTCCTCGAAGGTCTGCACTGTCTTGTGCATGATCGTGGTCACCTTGCCCAGGATGTTCACCACGCCCTTCGACACTCCGTCCTTGGTCACAAACGTGATGTCGCGATTGCGGATTTGGAGGGTGATCGGAACCAGATCCATGCTGTCGGTCACCTTCACAAAATCGGTGCGCACATCGAACGGGAACGGCGGCCCGTTGAGCACCTTGTGCTCCGACACAAAGGCGTCCAGGTCTTTGAACTCCACTGGCGGCGGCGCAAACAGCTTGGAGGCCATCTCGATGCGGTCGAACTCCTTGCTCTGCGTTTGGGTGCTGAAGTTGCCGTTGCCGAGCTGCTCCAGGCCGTTGCCCTTGAACCGGTCGGTCTTGTCCTGGTGGTTCATCTCCTCCCACTGGGTCAGGCCGGCGCCGGGCACGTATTTCAGGGCGTCCTTTTCGCTGCGGTCGATTGTGAAGTGGTAGTCGCCGCACTGGCAGGTGTCAACAAACTCAATGTCGACGTTCTCGCCGATCCCCGGCAGATAGCGGTAGTGCCAGGTTTCGAATGGAAAAGTCGCCGTCTCGCCGCCGCCCTCTTCGATGGGCCGCTCATACATTCCGCCCGAGGGATGGGAGTCGATCGAGTCCGCCGCGCCCCACATGATGTAGATCCGCCCGCGGTCCGTCTTCCATCCCGGCTTGCCGGCCGCGAAGTGGTCGTTGGCATATTGAATGCGCCGGTAGTGTTCTTCGCGGAATTCGTTTTCAGGGGAATCGGGGTTGGGATTGCGGCGCAGCCAGAAACTCTCGATGAACGCCTCGCGTTCCTCGTCGTTCGACAGGCTCATGAACGTTCTGCGCTCGTCGTCGGTAATGATGTAGGGGACTTCCTCGTTGAGCCAGGTCTTGTAGGGGCCCTTTAGCTCCTGCCGCAGCTCCTTCTGCTGCTTGTATCTCTCTTTGTCTGAGCGAGGCCGGTTCAGAGGGTTCGGTTCCTGGTCCTGGCCGCCTGCGGGCGCTTGTGCCTGATCTTTCGCCGGTGGGGGGTCCTTCTGCTTGGCCGAAAGCCCGCTCGCGGGTACGAAGATCAGGCCGCAACCAAGAAGAGTGACAAGAAGACGGCGGCTGTTGAACGTCATTGCCTTGAATACTCCTGCAATCTCTTCATTTTACGGCGATGTGAGAAGTCGGGCAAGGTTCAGTGCGCGGTCGTTCGACCATTGGACGTATCTGAAGCCTAAATGTCAACGGCCAGCCGGCGGTTCAAGGCCACAATCCATGGCACTTCCGGCGCGCACGGCTCGCCCGAACTGCGGTGAAACGTCCAACTTTCAGGCTTTTATCGTCCGTGTTTTGGGAACCTAGATGGCGGCGCCCTCCGGGCCGCGGCCTAGCCGGCTCTCGCCGGCGTCTGCGCTTTCATACATTTGCAACAAAGGGCTCCGGCGCCGAGGGAACATTTCGCCGCGCCATCGCGTACACTGGAATGTAGAAAAAAACAGGAATTTTGTGCGCACATGAAGAAGATTCTCCTCATTGCTCTCGCTGTGCTCGTTGCCGCCGGGCTCGTTACCTTCATGGTGGTCAAGCAGCAATCGGGCTTTACCAAGGTCTACACCGGCACCGTGGCGCGAGAGGAACTCTCGACGGTCGTCAGTGGTACGGGCCAGATCAAACCCAGGAATTATGTGAACGTGGGCGCCACCGCCATGGGCCGCATCACCCACCTCTACGTTAAAGAGGGCGACAAGGTGACCAAAGGCGAGGTTGTGGCCACCGTTGAGAACGTGCAGCAGGAAGCGAGCGTGAACGGCCAGCAAGCCGCGATCGCTGCCGCGAAAACCGACATCCTCTCCGACATTGCCGCCGAAAAGACGGCTCAGGCCAACGTCGAGCATGCCCAGGCAGACCTGGAGCAGAAAAAGCTCGACTGGGATCGGGCGCAGGCGCTTTACAAGGACGGCATCATGGCCAGGCAGGACTACGACGCCAAGAAAGCCGCCTACGATCTCGACGTCGCCTCGATGGCTCAGGCCGCTGCGCAGCTCAACCAGGCCAAGGCCAACACCGACTCGGCGCGCGGCCACATGCAGACGCAGGTGGCGACTCTCAAGGCCAACCAGGACATGTTCAACCGCACGATCTCCGTGGCGCCGTTCGACGGAATCGTGACCAACGAACCATTGCGCGAAGGCGAGACCGTGGTCGAGGGCATCCAGAACACCGAAGGCTCTACGTTGATGACCATCGCCGACATGAGCGTGGTTACGGCCGAGGTCAAGGTGGACGAGACCGACATTGTGAACATTCGGCTTGGCCAACCCGCAGACGTCACTGTGGATGCTCTGCCCAACAAGGTCTTCAAAGGTCACGTCACGCTCGTCGGCGATCAGGCTCTTCTTCGCTCCACCGGCGTGGCCACTTCGCAGTCCACCACCGGCACTGAAGAAGCAAAGGACTTCAAGGTTGTGGTTACGCTCGACAGTCCCTCCGACGACCTTCGTCCCGGCCTGTCGTGCACTGCCAAGGTGACCACTGCACACAAGGACAACGTGCTCGCGCTGCCCATTCAGGCTCTTACCATGCACGATCCTGCGACGGACAACGCCAAGCCCGGCAGCGGCGTGCAGGCGGCCTCTGCGCCCGCCAAGTCCAACCCAATTCAGGGCGTCTTCATCGCGCAAAAGGATGCGCACGGACGCTTGCGCGCAAAGTTCGTTCCCGTCACCACGGGCATCACCGGGGCCACCGACATCGAAGTGCTCTCGGGCCTCAACGCCGGCGAGGAGATCGTCACCGGCCCGTACAAGACGCTGCGCGACCTGAAAGGCGGCGCATTGCTCAAGCGCGACAAGTCCATGCCCACGCTGTCTGGCACGAGCGGCAGCAACGGCAGCAGCGGAAGCTGATTCACTGTAGCGCCGGCCTCCTGGCCGGCTGTACTGGCGGCGTCCACGCCGCCAGCCGTCAGGCACGGAACTCAGGCACGAATCGGAAGGGAACATGGCACTGAACGGCATCGGCATCGAGGAACTACCGCAGACGACGGTCGTCAATGCAGACGACATGATCGTCGTCGAGGACCTGTGGCGCACCTACGACATGGGGTCGGAGCAGCAAGTCCAGGCGCTGCGTGGAATTTCGCTGCGCATCCGCCACAACGAATACGTGGCGATCATGGGGCCCTCCGGTTCCGGCAAGTCCACGCTGATGAATCTAATCGGCTGCCTCGATACTCCCTCGAAGGGACGCTACTGGCTCAACGGCCAGCTCGTCAGCGATCTCGACGACGACCAGCTCGCCCGCATCCGCAACAAGGAAATCGGCTTCGTCTTCCAAACCTTCAATCTGCTGGCCCGCGCCACCTCGCTGCACAACGTGGAGCTGCCCCTCATTTACAACGGCACGCCTGCCGCCGAGCGCATAGCGCGCGCCAAGCAGACCCTCGCCGACGTGGGCCTGGAATCGCGCATGAACCACAAGCCCAACGAGCTCTCGGGCGGCCAGCGCCAGCGCGTCGCCATTGCACGCGCCCTGGTCAACAATCCATCCATCATCCTCGCCGACGAGCCGACCGGCAACCTCGACTCCAAAACCGGCAGTGAGATCATGGCGCTCTTCGATCAGCTCCACGCTCGCGGCAACACCATTGTTCTGGTTACCCACGAAGCCGATATCGCTCAGTTCGCTCATCGCGTCGTTCACATCCGCGATGGCCAGATCTTCTCTGACGAGCCTTCTCCGCGCGCCCGCTGACGCTTTATCGATTTACTCACTCCACGGAAAAATTCGCGTCGCGAAGTTGCAAAATTCAGTCGCCGTTTTCCACAAGATTCCGCGCGAACTTCTTTCGACTTTCATCAAACTGCCTTGACAACGTATCGGAAGAGGTACAAGATTTCCACAGAACGTGAGGCAAAGGACCTGGGCGGTCAGGCGGACCGCTAAGCGCACGTCGGAGGTATCCTGGCCTTCCTCCTTTCCCCCTCTGGCCAATGAAATCGCGCGCCCTCGTTTTCATCCGGTGCGCTTGTACCGTCAATCGAACGTCTTTGCCGGTCTCGCACTCACCGGGCAGTTGAGTTGTAAGTCCAACCAGGTAAGACTCCGCGGCAAGTATCGGTTCAGGCAAGCCGCCGCATCGTCAATCGGTCCTGCAGGGTTTCGACAGCGTTCCCGTACGGCTTGATGGTTGCCGGGTTCACGCTATAGGACCGCAATTCATCAGTGGAACTCTCGACGCGGGATTCCACGCCGAGTCGCTCTCCACGGGCCACACTCTATTCGGAGGGGTTCCATGGTCGTCACATCGCAATTCATCGGGCACCGGGTGACCGGCCTCCACGTCGGCGCAAGCAACGTGCGCCGATTCTTTCCCAAGCGCGTCACGCAAATTGAGCTGCAACTCGATCACCTGCGCATCGAGTGCGGGCTCAACCCGAATTTCTGGCACGACCATCCGGAGATCGACGATCCACGGCTTTGCATCTGGCTGGAGTCAAAACAGCACAACGGCAACGGGCAATCACCGGTTCGCCTTTCCCTTGTCCCTTCGGGAACTAACTCCTTCGTTCTCAGCCCCGCCGGCAAGGACGCAGCAAATGTAGTGATCAACGAAATGGGAGAAGCTCATGAGAACGGCAACCTCGACTGAATTGGAGATGCGCGCCGCCGACGCGCTTCGCGCTTTGCTCGGCCGAATCTCAGGCGCTCGGCTCAGGGAACTGACGTGGGTGCCGCGGCGTCGCAGCCATACCGTCAAATTCGTCGCGCAGGTTGAGGTATTCGGCCATGCTTACACGCTGGCCTGCGGAGTGCATGCTTCGGAGGACGCGAGCCAACTGCACACCGCTCTGCGCCACCTCCAACAGACCGCCGCGGATCTCGCCGCGGATGCCACTCCGGTTCTGATCGCGCCGCGCCTTTCGCCTGAAGCGCAGGCGATCTGTAAAGAAACCCGCGTCGCATTCCTCGATCTCGAAGGCAACGCCCGCCTCTTCGTTGGCGAAGTCTTTATCGTGATGCGCTCGCTTCCCTGCCGCGGCGTCGAGCGCAACGCGCCGCCGCCTCAACGCGCCGCCGCTGGTCCTGCCTTGCCCGGCCGTCATCCGCTTTCCGCAAGCCGCGAACAGCTTGCCTTCATCGCCTGAATCTCTCACGCCCGGTCATTGCGCAGCTAGCTCTCCCCTGAGCCTTGCTCCCTATTCTCTGATCCCTGATCCCTGACCCCTGATCCCTGATCCCTGGTCCCTGCTTCTCAGATCTCCAGGATCACCGGCATGATCATCGGTCGACGCCCGGTACTCTTCTGGATAAGCCGCTTCAGCTCGACGCGCACCCGCTCGTTGACCACGCCGTAATCGGATTTCTGCTCCGTGCTCAATCCGTTCAGCGTCTTCAGCACGGTTTCGCGCGCCTGGTCGGTGATGTCGGCCCCGCCGAATCCGCGCATCAGCACCTCCGGCTCGCGCTCCACCTTGCCGGTCTTCTTGTTGATCGCCAGCACGGCCAGCACCACTCCGTCTTCCGACAGAATGCGCCGGTCGCGAATCACCAAATCCTCGACAACGTCGATCGAAGATCCCGAATCGATGAGAATCCGCCCGGCCGTGACCTTCTCCTGCTTGCGCGCGTCGTCCTTGTCGAGCTCCAGCACGTCGCCGTCTTCGAGCACGATGGCATGATCCACCGCGCCAGTCTCCATGGCCAGTTGCGCGTGCCGCCGCAAAAAACGGTAGTCGCCGTGAATCGGGATGAAGAACTTGGGCCGCACCAGGTTGATGAGCAGCCGCATCTCTTCCTGGCTGCCGTGGCCGCTCACGTGGATCAGCCCGTGCTGCCCATCGTCGTAGATCACGTTGGCTTCGCGCCGGCTCAGGTGGTCGATTACGCGAAAGATGCCCTTCTCGTTGCCGGGAATGATTCTGGAGCTGAGCACCACCGTGTCGCCCGGCTCAACCTTCGCGTGCTTGTGGTTGTCCACGGCCGCGCGGCTCAGCGCGCTCAGCGGCTCGCCCTGCGTTCCGCTGATGAGGATCATGAGCTGCTCGGGCGGAAAGTCGCGAATCTGCCCGGGATTGATGACCAGTCCGGGCGGAATCTCGATATAGCCTAAATCCTGTGCGATCTCCGAGCTCTCGACCATCGACCGGCCGACAATGGCCACCTTGCGCCCGTGCTTGCGCGCCAGTTCCATGGCGATGCGAATGCGATAAATCGACGACGAGAAGCAACTAAAAAACAGCTTCTTCCGCGTCTGCGTAAAGACTTCGTCTAGCCGCGGGATTACGGCGCGCTCGCTGGGCGTATAGCCCGGCCGCTCCACGTTGGTCGAGTCCTGCAAGAGAGCCAGCACGCCCCGCTTGCCATACTCGGCAAACGAGTGCAGGTCGAATGCTTTGTCGTCGAGCGGCGCCAGGTCGATTTTGAAGTCGCCGCTGTGAATGATGACGCCCACCGGCGTCTCGATGGCCAGCGCCACGCAATCCACCAGCGAGTGCGTCACGTGGATGGGCTCAATGGTGAACGGCCCGATTGCGAACTTCTTTCGCGGCTCAATCTCGATCAGTTCAGTCTCGTCGAGCAGCTCGTGCTCTTCGAGCTTGTCTTCCACGTAGGCCAGCGTGAACTCCGTGGCATACACCGGCACCTTCAGCTCGTTCAGGATCCAGGGCAGCCCGCCGATGTGGTCCTCGTGCCCGTGGGTGAGTACGATAGCGCGCACATGCTTCTTGTTCTCGATGAGGTAAGTGATATCGGGCACTACGATGTCCACGCCGAGCAGCTCGGTTTCGGGGAACATGAGGCCCGCGTCAATCACAATAATGTCGTCTTCCCAGCGCACCGCCAGGCAGTTCATGCCGAACTCGCCAAGCCCACCCAGGGGAATGATTTGCAGTTTTTTTGTTTGCATCGGTCAATATTGATGCTATCACCGGAGGCGTTGTGCGAGAGGGACGCACATCCCCGCGACGCCTCTCACTCCGCTGGTGTACATTGGGTCCACAGCGCCTTCGCGGTGCGGGAGACAACTTCATGATTGCTACACGACGCGCCTTCCTCAAGACTTCTGTTTCCGGAGCCATTGCCGCCGGATTCCCCGCCATCGTTCCCAGCTCCGTTTTCGGCGCCACATCGCCCTCGAACCGCATCAATATAGGAGCCATCGGCGCGGGCCGCATCTCGCGCGGCCACGACATGCCGGGCGTGCTTCAATTCACCGGCGTCCCCGGCCGCGACAATCGCATCGTCGCCGTCTGCGATCTGAGCGCGGAACGCGTCGAGCTCGGCAAGCAGTTTGTCAACGCCGCTTACACGAAGAAACTCGGAGCGCCGTATACCGGCACAAAAGGCTACTCCGACTTTCGCGAGCTGCTGGCCAACAAGGAGATTGATGCGCTCCTGATCTCAACGCCTGATCACCAGCACGCGCGGCTGGCCGTGGCCGCTGTAGCAGCAGGCAAGGACGTGTACCTTCAGAAGCCCGCATCGCTGACGATTCGCGAAGGGCGCACAATGGCCGACCGCGTCAATGCCACCGACCGGATTTTGCAGGTCGGGTCGCAACAGCGGTCATGGAAACAGTTTGCGCGCGCCGTGGAACTGGTGCGCAACGGCCGCATCGGCACAGTGCAGCGCGTCGAGATCGGCCTTCCCGGCGACCCCGCGGGCGGCAATGCGCAGCCGATGACGGTTCCCGCGGGATTCAACTACGATGCGTGGCTGGGCTCAACGCCCGAGGTGCCCTACACCGTTGACCGCGTGATGCCGCAAAAAGGATTCGAACGCCCCGGGTGGCTGCGCATGGAGCAGTTCGGCGCGGGCATGATTACAGGTTGGGGCGCGCACCACGTCGACACCGCGCACTGGGGAATGGACACGGAGTTGACCGGGCCGGTCGAAATCTGGGGCCAGGCGCAGTTCCCGACCGAAGGCCTTTGGAACGTGCATGGCCCATTCAAGACTTATGGCCGCTACGCGAACGGCGTGGTAATGACCATCTCGGGCGACTTCGAAAATGGCATCAAGTGGATCGGCGACAAGGGTTGGATTTTCGTTTGCAGAGATACCGGCACCACGCCGACGGCGTCCTTGAATTCTCCCCGCGCTCCGATTGTCCCCCTCCGCGCCAGCGATCCCAAGATTCTCGATTCGGTGATCGGGCCGGACGAGTATCACGTCTACACATCCGATGATCAGCACGGCAACTGGCTCGATTGCATTCACTCGCGCAAAGCGCCGGTGGCGCCGGCGGAAATCGGCCATCGCGCCTGCTCGACGTGCCTGCTGCATTGGATTGTCATGAAGGTGCAGCATCACATCTACTGGGATCCGAAGACTGAAATCATTCAGGGCGACGATATTGCCGCGAGCCTGCTATCGCGGCATCAGCGGCATCCGTACGAGATTGCCTGATGCCGGCCGTTGCCGGGATGGAACCCTATGATCCCGACGATTAGCGGCACTCCGCCGTGAAGCAGAGGTTCTTCGAGAAGAACGGCAGCACATGATTCTGGAAGCGATCGGCCACGGCGCTTGTGTGAGTGCCGTGGAAGATCTCGAAGGAATTCGCGAGCCCGTACTTGTCGAAAGCGTCATGGAGTTTCGCGGCATCGAATCGCAAACCGTCCTGGTCGCCGACGTCCATCGAGATGGCGCGATACTGGCGCAGATTTCCGATGTATTGATCGACGAACGCCAGCGGCGCATTGGCGGCCCATTTTGCGAGAACGTCCGGTTGAGCTACGCCGTCCTTGGTTGGCAGGTCAAGGTAGAGCGGCGGATTCTTCGGATCGGGCGACCATGCCGCCGCAGAGGCAAACTGAGTTTTGGCAAAGAACGGCAGGTTTGCCGCATCCGCCGGCGTCTTGACGGCCGCCAGCGCCTTTTCGTTGTCTAAGTTTGCAGGTCCGGCTCCGCGAGCCGACAGGCAGCAAGGGCTCATAACGTAAAGCGCGCCGAATACATCGGAATGCTTCATGCCGATGCGCGCCGCTCCGTATCCTCCCATGGAGTGACCAACCAGGCCGCGGCTCATGCGATTGGGAATCGTGCGGTAGTGAGCGTCGATGTACTCGACGACATCGCGAGCAATGAAATTCTCAAAATCACCCGTGGTCGCCGAGCTCGAATACATGGAACCGCCGTACACCGTCTTCGAATCGGGCAGCACGACAATCATTTCTTTGGAACCGAGCGCGAACGCGCCTTCAATGGTCTGCGGCACATGAATCTCGTGGGTCCATTGCTCTGCCCCGATGGAATATCCGTGGAGCGCGTACACGACGGGATAGCGCCGATGCTTGTCCTTAGCGTAGCTCGGCGGCAGAAACACAAACACGTCGCGGTCCACGGCATCGCCCTCCAAATTGCCTTCGAGCGACGCGCCGTGAATCTTGATGTGCTCCACAGTCACGGGTTTTGCGCCCGGGACCACTGGCGGTATTTCGGTTTGAACCTGCGCGAGGCAAAGGCTTGCGCTTACAGTCGCAAATGAAGTCAGAATTGCAAACAAGCCGATGAATCTGAGTCTCATCATTTTTTCCTTGTCGATTTTCCCGTGTTTTCGTTGCTCAAGCTTGCCGACGTTGACGCACCTCACTGCGCGACGGGGAACCGATAGATGTTCACACTGATCGGCGCGACGGTGATTGTCCCTGAAGCATCGCCCACCGACATCTCCTTCACTTCCACCTGTGGCGGCTGGCCCACATGGTTTGCAGCATCAAGGCTACTGCCCGTTAACAGCCAAAGCGTCGCCGGGCCGGTCACGTGCGCGCCCGCCACGCTCAGATCGAACTTCTGTTCCGAGTCCGTCGCATTCACCACGGCAAGGTTCAGGAACTTGTGATCGGGCGTGAGCGCCGCGAACATGTCGAGCGGATAGGTCGGGCTGCCGGAGCTTTTCTTCGGCTCGTCGGCGTAACGCTGGCTGTCTGTCGCCGGTTGCGGTGAATTGCCCTCAACCGCAACCGGAATGGTCCCGACAAAGTGATCGCCGTACATCCCGAACACAAGACCCGTCGAGTTCAGCACCGAGGAGGCAGGGCTGATGTCGAGCGTCGAGACGCCCATGGTGTGCGCCGTCATGGTGAGGAAATCGGAGTGCCGCATCATCTCGTCGAAAAGCATCGCGTAGGCGAGCGACACTTTGAGATTGGGCCCCATCATTCTGCCACCGCCGAAGTACGCGTACTCGTCGATGGAAAGAAAGATCTTTTTATCGATCATCGCCGGGAATCGCTGCTGGTATCCCTCCCATTCTTCGGCTTTGCGCTCGATGATGTCGCCGGCGTAGCGCGCAAACTCAAGCGTCGTCGGGTCATATGTCACCTGCGCATCGTTTGAAGGCGCATCCGGCGCCAGGCTTTTGGCTTTTTGAATATCGAAGTGACGGCCCGGCGACTCATACCAGTGCTCGGCGATGCCGTCGAAGTTGCCCCAGCAGTTCTTCAGGAAGCCACCGGTCCAGTCGATATCCGATCCGAACAGCGGCTGCATGTTGTCGACATTTTTGGCGCGATTCTCGCCCGTCAGGGACATGGTTTCCAGCATTCTGCCAGAAGCAATCAAGGTGATCGACGGATCGACCTTGCGCAGCTCCCTGGCAAATTCATTGTGTTTGAGGACGTAATACTTCAGGTCGGTGTAGCCGAGTTGGAACGTGCCCCAGGGTTCGTTGCCGATATTCCAGAACTTGATGTGATAAGGCTCGGGATGCCCGTTCTTCGCGCGCATCGCGCCCAGCCGCGTGGTGACGGCGCCATTCATGTATTCCACTTCCTCGGCCGCTGAGTGCGCGTCGCCGAATCCCGCGTTCACCGTGACATACGGCTCCACGCCGATCAGCTTGCACAGCGTCATGAATTCGTCCATGCCCACGTCGTTCGGCTGCATGGCGTTCCAGGCGTAATCGAATTTCGGCGGGCGTTTGTCGATGTCGCCGATGCCGTTGTACCAGCTCCAGCCAGAGAGGAAATTGCCGCCGGGCAGGCGCCACATACCGGAATGAAGCGTGCGCAGAAGCGCGATGGTGTCGGGCCGGAATCCCTCGACGTTGTCTGCAGGCATCAGCGAGACGGTCCCGATGTGGAAATTGCCGCTGCCTGTGCCGGTAATCTCCAGGGCTGCGTCGCTGGCGTCAGCGTTCGCCGTGAAGCTGAGCGGGAACTTCTTGTATTCGCTGGTAAGCGCGCCGATCGAGACTGTCTGGCGATTGTTCGCGCTGTCGCCCCAAACCAGCGAGACCTTCACTTTGGCGCCGGGCGTGCCGCGAAGATAAATCCGGCCCGTATACTTTTTGCCCTTGACCAGCGCCAAGCCTGATTGCCGGATTCCGTGCGGCGCGCTCGCGTCGAGTTCGATTTGCGGGCTCTGGTCGCCGACAAAAGGCTTGTCCTTGTCCATCATCCCGACTTCGTCGGGACCCACAGGGCGCCATTTGCGAAGCTGCATTCCGCGGAATCCGCCGCCCTGCCGCGCCGGCGCCGCCTCTTCTTTGGAAGTAATCGGGAAGTAGAACTTGCGGTCATCGAGCATCTCCGCCCACAGGCTGCGATAGATGAGCGAGCCGATGTGCTCAATGAACATGCCGTACTCGTACTTCGAAACCGGTGCCGCGGTCTTTTGCGTGTCGATGGTGACCGCCAGCTTATCCGGAACCGCCGGCGCGGCCTGTTGCGCTGCGGCCGCCGCCGCGATCCCGAGCGACAACACTGCCGCCGCGAGCATTGCAATTCGTGTTTTCATTCGTTCCCTCCCGATTTTCGCGTTCATCTCCATTTGCTTTTCAGCCAGCCTCTGTCGTGTGCGTTCGTTCCGGCACAAATCTGCTTTGTCGATCCTGGCGCGATTTCCGGCAGCCGGATGCCCGCTCCCATGGCTATTTTCCAGAAAGCGCTTACCGAATTGAGCGAAATAAAAAGCTCCGCTCTTAAGCCTTAGGCATTGTATCCGGTATCGCGTTCCAGCGGGAAGCTACATTCTTTCGAACCAATCCAGAAACCGTTTTCACAACCGTGCCGCTTCGATCCCGCCAGCACTCGACTTGAATCTCGCCCTTGCTTTCCGGTGCGCGCCAGGCCCGACTCGCGTCGAAGGATCTCCTCAATTGCTGCGTGCCTATTCCCGGCAGGGGCTCCCGCTGCAAAGAGCGCCGGTAATTCCCTGCCCCTCGTTGATCGTATATATGCGGTCGACAGCGGGGAGCTTGATCGTCTCATGATTGCCTGACGGCCAGTGAATTTCGAGGCTCCCCGGATCCGTCGCGTCACCCAGTCCGAAATGAACGCGCAGGTCGTTCGACGAAAGATAGCTCCCGCCGCTCAAAACATCTCCCCGCTGGCGCATTCCATTTGCCGTCAGGTAGACCGTTGCGCCGACCGCGTCGCGCGGGCTTTTAGGGCCACCGATCAGTTTCAACTCAACCCAGTGATGATGGTCGGGATTGACGTTCCGCAGCAGGATCGGGACGCCATCCATGCTGTTGATCACCACGTCGATTTTGCCGTCGTTGAAGATGTCGCCGAACGCGGCGCCACGGCCGACGGTGACCACCGCGAGCCCGGTTCCCTCCACAGCGGGCACCAGATCGAATTTGCCGTTCCCCAGGTTGTGATAAAGCAGCGGGCGCTGGGCATAGCTGCTACCCCATTCCGGATGCTTGTCCACCTGCGGATAAACGTGGCCGTTGACGATGAGCAGATCTTTCCATCCATCGTTGTCGTAATCGAGAAACCCGTCGGCGAAACTGACAAATGGAATGGCAGACTGTGCGATTCCGGCCTGATAGCTGACGTCGGTGAAGAACCCCGTTCCGTCATTCTGGTAGAGGACGTTGTAGTCGTCGGCAAAGTCGGTGTTGACGATCGAGAGATGTCCATTGTTTTCGTAGTCGCCTGCGGCGATGCCCATATTTGCGATTTCGCGCCCATCCTCGTTCAGCGCGTAACCGCTCATGTAGCTCTGATCCTCGAATGTTCCGTTGCCCTTGTTTATGTATAGATAGTTGGGCGTCGAGTCATTGGCCACCAACAGGTCCGGCTTGCCATCGTTATTCACGTCGGCAAACAGGGCGCCGAGCCCGTAATAACCGTTGGGATCGTCAACGCCGAGCTTTTTGCTGACGTCGGTAAAAGTCCCATCCCCGTTGTTGTGGAATAGGTGGTCGTGCTCGCCGGTCAATCCTCGCGGACCGCACATCACTTTTTCGCCGCGATATTGGCAGTAGGTGGAGTTGGCGGATTTTGAACCATAGACTGGCGGATTATTGAGGTCGATCTTCGCGTAGCCATCCACGAACAGGTCCAGCCGCCCGTCGCCGTCATAATCTCCGAAGGTTGCGCCCGCCGACCAGGTCCCGATCGCGACGCCGGCCCCCTCTGCCACGTCGGTAAAGGTTCCGTCGTGGTTGTTGTGGTAAAGGCGATTCTTTCCGAAGTTCGTGACATACAAGTCGGGCCAGCCGTCGTTGTCGTAGTCGCCGATTGCGCACCCGTATCCCCAGCGGCCGTTCGCCACTCCGGCCTTGTCCGTCACATCGGTGAATGTACCGTCGTGATTGTTGTGAAACAGAGCCGCGTGCGGCGGTTCAGCCTTGCCCGCGAGAGCATCGTACGTCGAACCATTGACCAGGTAGATATCGAGCCAGCCATCATTGTCGTAGTCGAGCAAACATACGCCCGGGCCCTTGGCTTCAAGGATCAGGCGCTTTTCCGGAGTGCCTGCCTGGTGATGCCATTGAGTTAACCCGGCCTGGGCGGCGACATTCTGGAAGACGATGGGACCGCTTTTCACAAAGCCTCCCGCGGTGACAGGACGGTGCTCGCTGTCGAAAACGGCTTCGTGCGGGCCGGCAGTGGCCATCCCGCCTCCGGATTGTTGCTTCTGGCTCGTTGAAGGCTGCTCGCTCTGCCGCGAATCCGCATGACCGGATGCCGGCGGCGCTTGCGCACATAATCTGTTTGCGCCCGTCAGAACGAGAACAAAAAGTAGCAAAAAATATCGAATCTCTTTAGAATCCCGCACCGTACGAACCTTACCGCCAACTCTCGAACCGGTCTCATAAACCATTTTTGTTTCCTCGCCGGGAATGATGGGACCCGCCTTGTTGCCGGGTCCCAAGCGTACTCACTTCGCAGCAGAGGTATTTATGAGACCGGTTGTATGGCGCCACTGCATGCCCTATTCCGGCAATGTGAGTTGCTCATCGATCGCGAATGTCCCGCTCACCGACGGGGCATCGGTTCCGGGCTGTCCGCCACCGATCGAGATTGTGTATTTGCCTTGAGCCACAATGATGTTTCCGTCATCGGTGACCATGCTCAGGTCCCGCGGCTTCAGGTGAAACGCTGCCTTCTGGCTCGCGCCCGGCTCCAGATGAATCCGCTGGAATCCTCGGAGGGCGCGAATCGGCGCTCCCGCAACGACAGGAAACTGCAGATAGAGTTGCACGACTTCGTCTCCGGCAACTTTCCCGGTGTTGGTGACGGAAACGGACGCATCCAGCGGTCCGCCGGCGTTGATTGGAGCGGTGGACAGAGCGAGATCGCTGTATTGGAAGGTTGTGTAGCTGAGGCCGTATCCGAAGGGCCAAAGCGGCTCGCCCTCAAAATAACGGTACGTGCGCCCAGCCATCGAGTAATCTTCGAAGTTCGGAAGCTGGTTGACATCCTTATAGAAGGTGACAGGAAGGCGCCCCGCGGGATTGTTTTTGCCGCTTAACGTAGCGGCGATCGCCGCGCCTCCTTCCTCGCCGGAATACCATGCCTCAACGATGGCGTTTGCGTGCGCTTTCTCCCAGTTCACGCCCAGCGCGCTACCGTTCATGAGCACGACGACCAGAGGCTTTCCCGTCGCAGCCACTGCTTGAACCAAATCCTCCTCGGGCTGCGGCAAATCAAGGCTGGTGCGGTCACCGCCGGAGAAACCGGGCTGATGGACCGGCATCTCCTCGCCCTCGAGACGGCTCGTGATTCCAACCACTGCAACGACTACGTCCGCATCTTTCGCGGCCGCAATCGCTGCCGGATCGGTCCCATTGATCACAGGAGCCCAGATGAGCTGCACGTCAGGCTCACTGCCGCCAAAGCGTCCGTAGGTAACCGAAAGCTTCATTGGGCGCCCCTTCTCCAGGTGAACCTGGCCAAGACTCGACGTCGACCCAAAAGCCTGCGCCACCTGGCTGCCGTCGATCGAGACCCGCGCAAAGCCGTTATTGGCCTTGGCGCCGAGCATGTAGTCACCCGTTTTCTCCGCGGTGATGTTGCCGGACCATTCGACAAAGAGCGAGGAGGTGCCTTTCGCCTGCTCGGGAAGATTGCTCCCGGTCAGATCGACATTTGATTCCACGCGAGACGTGATGGGCGTGACTGGCGCCTGTCTGCCCATGCCCTTGCGGGAACCGTACTCGGCTTTCAGGCCCGGTTTCCCGTCGGGCGTAGTCAACATGGAATTGGGGACAGCAGTCCCCTCGTCGGAGAGAAACTGCGTCCCGGCAACGTAAGTGATCTTCGCGTAGGGGAATTCAGCCTTCAATCCATCCAGCATGCTTACAATGTGCGTGGGCCTGCCGGTATAGTTGCCCAGCAAAACCGCCGTCTGGTCGGCGAGTGGGCCAACGACAGCGATTCTCTTGACTCCGGGCTTGAGCGGAAGCACCCCATCGTTCTTCAAAAGAACAATGGATTCATCGGCGAGCTTGCGGGCCAGCGCCTGGTGCTCCGGGCTATCAAGCTCCTTCGCATCGATCTTTGTGTACGGAACCATATCCGGTGGATCGAACATTCCCAGCTTGATCCGTGCCGTAAATAGACGGATCAGCGCCGTGTCCATCGCGCTCTCGGGCAGATAGCCCTGCTGCACTGCTTCAATGAACGGCTTGTAATCGGAATCGTCTTTGAGCGTGGGCCCGCCGCCGTAACATTCGTTGTCCATCCCGCGCATGAGCGAGATGGCAGAGGACTGCGGCTGAGTCGGCCGGAAGCGGTGGCCGGTGTAGATATCACGGACTGCGTCGCAGTCTGAAACCACATATCCCTGGAATTGCCAGGCGCCGCGAAGCGTGTGCTGAAGCAGGAACTCGCTCGCGCAGCCAGGCTCGCCGTTAATCGCGTTATAGGAGCACATCACGGAGCCGGCGTGGCCCTCCACCACGGCCGCGCGAAAGGCCGGCAGGTAGGTATCCTCCTCGTCGTGCTTGCTTACGTCCACGTCGGCAAAGTGGCGCGTAGGCTCGGGCCCGCTGTGCACGGCATAGTGCTTGGGCGTGGAGATCACCTGGTAGTAATTTGGGTTATCGCCTTGCATACCGGTAACAAAGGCGACGGCCATGCGGGCGCTGAGGAAGGGATCTTCGCCATAGGTTTCCTGGCCTCGACCCCAGCGCGGATCGCGGAAGATGTTGACGTTGGGCGCCCAGAAATCGAGCCCGCCCTGGATGCCGACATGCCCGGCCTGCACATCCTGCACATGCTTGATTCGCCCCTCAATCCCGATATCGGTCGCCATGGCATGAACTTCGGGCACGTCAAAAGTCGCGGCGAGGCCGATCGGCTCGGGAAACTCCGTGACGCCGGAATCGACCACTCCGTGAAGCGCTTCGCTCCACCAGTTGTAGGCCGGAACGCTAAGCCGTGGTATGGCGCGGGCGCCATTCACGAGTTGCGATGCTTTCTCCTCGAGCGTCATGCGGTGCACCAGATCGGCAGCGCGTTGCTCGGGCGACAAGCTCGGATTCTGATACGGCAGATTCGCCGTTTGCTGAGCGATAGCAGAGGGCGCAAGCAGTAAGCAGAACAGTATGGTTAACCACGCGACAATCACACACTCACTTCGCGTTGCGCAATTCTTCACAGTGCTCCTCCAATATGGATAGAAACCATCCGGCAGCCGATGCCGCCTCGCTTGATGGGGCGGCGGTTCGAATGGCTTGGCTCATCGAATTTCCGGCCGCGCAGATCACGCAGAAAATTCCACCCGATCAAGACTAACATTCAGCTCTGCGCGCGAAGATTGCGCCCGCTTCCGCTCGATCGAGCGCGTCGCCGCCATTCACTAGTGACCCTCATCGCTTTCAAATTGTTCGGCCGTACATGCGGGTGGATGGCGTTGAAAATGACGAATCTGACCGGATCGACGAGCCTCCGGAAGATTATAAACGCTTTCTTAATTTGGCAATCGCATGCGGCGCGCTTCGGCTCACTACGGCGCAATATTGCGCCGTGCCCGGGATAAGAAGTGGGCGGCTGAGTGGTTTGGCCCGCCGATGACGAAGCGCATGCAGAACGAAACCCCGGAGTCGCGAGTATGGGTGTTGGCGACCATTGACCTTAAAACAAATCACTTATCGCTGGCAATTTCGGTTGTTTGCATTTTTCCCGGGGAGAAAAAGTTACATTCTATTGACAAACGACAAATCGATTTTATAAGCTTCGCCATCTACTAGGCGTTTGTCTTCATGATCATCGCCAGTTGTTGGGTGGAGTTGGCGGCTGTAAACGCTTCCTAGAGCGGTTCCGCAGTTGATGTAGCCGTTTCAAGCCTCGGTGCGAGGTGGATTTTACTTCCACCCCACAGACGAAGACCTGTCTGTGGGGACCCGGGTAAAGAAAAATCCACTTGGCGTCAATGGCTTCGGGACACAGCAACTGCGTAACCGCTGCAGCCGAAGGCGATCGACTCAAAAGTGGAAAGGTCCCCGGAGGTTATGGCTAAACTCTCACGAAGATCAATGCTTAAGGGTGCTGCCCTTCCGGCACTGGGAGCACTCTCGCCTTTTTCACTTCGCGCCCTTGCGGCTGCGATCGAGACCAACAGCACGACGTATCAAAGGCCCACGCTCAAGATCACAGACGTGCGCACCGCGCAAGTGAGCGTCCATGGACCGCAGACGCACATCAGGATCTATACCGATCAAGGCATCTACGGGCAGGGTGAATCTACCGATGCTGCGGTCGGATCCGCATCGCTCATCCGCGGCTGGCGGCGCATGCTCGTGGGGCGCAGTCCACTCGACGTGGAAGCGATTTGGGAGAGGATTCGCACGCTGGGAATTTTCGCCGGAGCACAAGGCGGCCAGTACGTCACCGCTCTCTCGGGTCTCGAGATTGCATTGTGGGATCTAGCAGGCAAAGCCCTCGGATTACCCATCTACCAGCTTTTAGGCGGAAAGTTCCGCGACAAAGTTCAGATCTATTGCGACTCGGATATGGATGTCCCCATCGGGGAAGAATCGGACCGCAAGCTCCCCTGGATCAAGGCTCAGGGCTTCAAGGCCATGAAGATTGATCTTGACGACGCCCGCGATCCCGCGCGCTGGGACAGCTACAACTGGACCGCGAGTAACGGCGAGATTGATCGCATGGTCCATTGGGTTTCGAGCGTGCGCGAAAGAATGCCGGCCGACATGGCCCTGGCCTGCGACATGCATGGTCGCTACGATGCAACGACGGGCAAGAAGGTCGCGAAGGCACTGGAGCCGTTCCGGCTGATGTGGCTTGAAGAGCCGGTCCCTCCGGAAGACATCGATGCGATGGCCGACATTCGGCATTCAACTTCCACGCCGATCGCCTGCGGCGAGAACGTGTACATGCGATGGGGATACAGGGAACTGCTCGAAAAGAAGGCTGTCGACATCATTCAGCCCGACTTTGAGAAGGTCGGCGGGCTTGCCGAAGCGCAGAAGGTTGCCAACATGGCGCAGGCCTATTATGTCCCGGTCGCTCCGCACTGCGTGGTTTCGCCGATCGGGGTGATGGCCACCGCCCACGCATGTGCGACGTTCCCGAATTTCCTGTGCTGCGAGTGGCATTGGATCAATCACATGGACCTTTGGACGGGTTGGGTGAAGGAAGGCGAGATCATCGTGAACGGCTACGTGACTCCGCCTGACAGGCCCGGCATCGGCGTGGAGATGAACGAGGAGTTGGCAAAGAAGGCCCAGATTCCCGGCACACCGTGGTTCGAGGCTGAGAGTTAAACACTGGAGCAGGATCGCCAAACTATGAGGGCAGAAAAAATGCGGAAAGTCATCGTCAGTGTTCTCGGCGGGGCAGCCTTGCTGGTCTCAGGACTCACTTCGCGCCTGGCGGCGCAGCAGGCGCCCGCGGCTCACGGAGAAGCTGTCCAACCCACGCCCGAATTTCACGGAGAGTTTTTTACGCCGGAGCAAGTGATCAAATACACGTCCTATTGGACCGGAGAACGATTTCCCGATGGCCGGCCCAAAGTGGCCGATGACATTCTGGACCGCATGAAGACTGTGACTCTGGAAGAGGCATGGGCGACGCTGCGCACGGCAGGCTTCATGCACCAGTATGAAGACGGCTGGTATTTGATCCACCCCGATCAGGTGCTGGTGGGCAGGGCGCTTACGGCAGTGTGGATGCCGGGAAGACCCGATATTCAAAAAGAGATTGAAGATCAAGGGAAAGAGGATCATCGGCAAGGAGGGACGAACGCCTGGCCCGTCGATATGCTGCAGCCTCGCGATGTTTATGTCGGCGACCACTTCGGACTCAAGCAGGACGGCCCATCGATCGGCGACAACGTTGGCAACGCCATCTATGCCCGGTCAGGAAATGGCATCGTCTACAACGGCGCCGTTCGCGATATCAACGGCCTGAACGAGCTGCCGAACTTCACCTCCTTTGTTCGCTCCTACGATCCCTCCCACCACTTCGGCTCTCTCGCCAGCGGAAGGCTGCTCAACTCGACCATGGTGAGCATCAACGGGCCTACCCGCATTGGAGAGGTCCTGGTGATGCCGGGAGATGTGGTCCTGGGACGGAACGGCGGCGTGATTTTCATTCCGCCCCAACTGGCTGAGCAGGTTGTCGAATACTCTGAGCGCACTCATCTTGAAGACATGTTTGGGCACCAGCGACTGAGAGAGAAAAAGTACACCGCCGGACAGATCGATGCCCGGTGGACCCCGGAAATCGAACAGGACTATCACCAGTGGCTGAAGGAGAATGAGGATCATTTACCCGTGCCGAAAACCACAGTGGAGAAAATCTTGAACGAGCAAAAACCAACGAATTAAGGGCCGGGGAGCCGCCCTGTGCGGCAACTCCCCTTGTACAAACATGGGACCCCAATTTGCTTCCCCATCAATGAAAGACACGAAAAGTCCGCACGATTCTGCTTCCCCGGGTCACTAGTGCGGGTCATGTAGTCTATGTATTCGAAAAGGTGGCTGGCCGTTGATCCGGTGCTGAATCAAGTTCTCCATGGCGGGTGAGGCAGGCATTTGACTGCAAATCATGGCGCCGAGAGCGATGAGTTCCATAACCATTCTTATATTGCTCAGAATCAAATACTGGGTTTTCAGGGCGAACGACGGGATGCTATGCGGCGAAACCTCGCGCTGCAGTTCAACGAATCGATATGCGTTCATTTTTGAGACTTCCAGAGCCGGTGGGGAAGTACATAGGTTAAGCCCGCAAACCCTTCCCATTGCGTTGAGGAAGAGGTAAGGCCCCGATCCAATCCGGCGTCGAGTACCAGATTCTTCCTTGCGGTAAAGGAGAGTGCCCAGAGGTTGCCAACGGCGTTCCCGCGCTTCAACGGCTGGGTAAAGTGCCAAAGTTCTCCACCAGCTGTGAATCGCCCCAGCGGATGAGAGATAGACAAAGTTTGACCGAATTGCCCACGGCGGACTCCATTTCCGGTTTGTTCTGAGAAAACGCCATTCATGTCTAAGTGGAAGCGACCGAAGTCTTCGCTTAAGAGGAAGAGCGCACTGCGGCGGAAGCTACCGATGTCAGTGTCTGGTGCGGAGCCTGAGTAAATAACTCGAAAGTAGCTCAAACTTACGGTTGGCTTAAGACCGTCTCCCGGCAGAACAACGGCTTGAAATCCGGCATCCACATCGCCAGGAAGCATCTCCGGCAAGGCCTCTCCAATTGCTCCGCTGGTATGGCTGAATGGCTCCGACGAGACGAGCAACTCGAGCCGTGGCGCGACGGTCAATTTGGTGACTTGGTTGATTCCAAGCTGCTTTGCGAATTCAGATGAAGAGACGGCATACAAACCACCGTTCTCGAACTGCAAATATCCGACTGGGGTCAAAGTAGCGGGAGTCGAAACGGTCGGGCGGCCTGGGTTCGCCTCGGGCGTTTCGGCTGCCTCTGGCTGGGCGTGAATCTGTGCGGCGCAAAATAATGCACAGGCCACCGCAAGAGCGCTCAAAAAGAGCCTCATCGCCGCATGCTCCGGATTGAAGCGGGGGCTGCACTTCAAAGCGAATTCCTTGCTGCGCATCGCAGATTCAGGATCGCAGGTTTTCCAGGCAAAGGAAAAGCCCGCTGAAATATCGGGCTTTAGCGTTCAATTTCTGGTAGCGCTACCGGGAATCGAATACACGATGTAACTTATTGAATTTAATTATAATATGCTTCGATTATTCAATCTGTTGCCCCATAAGTTGCCCCCCCTTTTGTCGCGTTGGGCAGTCTGGACATGCTCTCAGATAGTGCAGGGTTCACACGCAGCAAAATGTTTTCTGCACTCCGACATCTCGACCGTATCTTTGGCCAGTCTACACCGATGAATTCCAACTGGCACGCTTCCCAGCAGAAGCTGAATTTCATTGAGTGAACCCTCGGAAATTGAAAGCCCAGTATAGGCCCTTCTGGAGTTGAGTGCCCCCGGCGAAGTCTAGGACAAACATTTCGCTTCAAGTCCCTTGGGCTTCGCTTCAGAGACGAGCTCTCCCGTCTCGGCAATGAAACTCGAACAGTCGAGTGAGACGTCGCGAAAATCTGCGCCGGACAAGGCTGTTTGCAGCTTTTCACAGGAAAATGGCGGTGTTTTGGAGAGCAGTGCGCGAAACGACGACAAAATACTAGATGTTGTGGTTTCTTCTTGACACGTACCAAGGACAGCGGTAACTTGTCATCTGCGGCGAAAACAGACGTAAGTAACTAAAGATCACAACTTAGACGCAGTCGTGCCGATGCCATAACATGCCTCCCCGGGCAAGGTGGATACGCGAAAGCGGATGCGGCGTCTGAAAAGAAGCCACTATGAGAGCTACGAAGCCCTCTCTTCTCGAGGGTTTTATGCTTTCCGGTTAATTATTGGTTCGGCTTCGATCTCAGCGCTTATCCGCTCTCGAAAGATCGGAAATCTTCGCCTACTACATCGTGATGGCCCACTTCTTGAATAAACCGCGCAACTTAAATGCCGCTCGTTGACCCCTGCCCATTGCAATTTTCCCCTGCCCCTGAACCTTAAGCCAAGATCTTCTTCGTGTCCGGAGACCGACTATCACTTGCAACTGCAATGCCTCTTCTATCGACGAGATGTACTTCACGATCGCGGTCAACTGCGATCTGGCTGAAACCCAAACAAGCGATTTCTTGCTCTGTGATTAGCACAGTCTTTTCGGGCTAATCACTTGACAGCGCTTTGTCCTTACCGATGGGACAAAAAAGGTACCGGGCATCCCAGGGGCGTAACAAGAGCTTCCTACATTACCGGTGGAATCAACTTCACCTAATGAATCTCCGCTTGCCTTCCGCCTGCTTTGGGAAGCACCGCCTTTCTTTGGCGGTAGAAAAGCTGCAGTAGAATGGGCGAATGTCCACCATACGCGATTTCACAGTCGCAGGGCGTGGCGACCCTGCAGGGACAAAAGCCCGCTGGACCTCGACCACTATTGGCGGGACGCTGATTCTGCTACTCATCTTTAGTACTTCCACGGTCTTCCTCCAGGAGTCCTGGCCTGTCGAATCCTTTCAAATTGGTGTTTATGCCCTCACAGCAACGTACCTGCTTCTTGGCATCCGACGGGACAGCGAGAACCTGGCTGGCGGGGTAGCACCGTGTCTCGTATACTTCATTCCTGCCTGGGGTGTGATCCAGATCCTCGCGCACACCACAGTTTCGACCATCGAGACTCGCGAAGCTGTTTTACGTTGGGGGGCTTTGGCTGCGGTATTCTTCCTTACCCAGACGGTCGCTCGCACTAGCGCGGCCCGTGAAATCATGCTCCTGGCCTTTTTGTGCTTTGCGGCAGTGATGGCTGTACTTTGCCTCACTCAACTCTTCACCTCAGAAGGACGCGTTCTGTGGATCTTCGCGACGGGATATCCGGATGTTTATGCAACGTTTCCCTCCCACAACAACTACGCACAATTCATTGAAGTATCCCTTCCGATTGCCCTTTGGTGGGCGCTGCGCGATGGCTGGCGTTCATGGGGATATGCCCTCATCGGCGGCGCACTCTATGCCTCGGTGATCGGCGCTGCCTCGCGCGCCGGCGCCATCCTCTGCACGGCCGAATTGCTGGCGATGCTGGCGATCGGGCTGATTCTACACGGCCGCCCAAAGTCGGGCCGGTTCTTCCGCTCCACCGCGGCAACTCTGGTCATGGTGCCTCTTCTGGCAGCGATCTTTACATTCGTGGTGGGCTGGCAGCGCATCTGGCAGCGCTTTCAAGAAATCGATCCTTATGTGATAAGGCGGGAGTTCTTCATTTCGGCCGTTGACATGACAAAGCACCGGCCACTGATGGGGTACGGATTGGGAACATTTCCGGAGGTCTACCAGCAACATGCGATTAAGGACTTCCCCTTTTACGCCAACCACGCCCATAACGACTGGGCAGAATTTGCCGCCGACGGCGGAGTTCCCTTCTTGCTTCTGGTATTCATCCCTTTTGCCGCTGCTGTCCCGACGGCAATCCGGCATCCCTGGGGTCTTGGGCTGATTGCAGTCATGCTCCATGCCTGCGTCGATTATCCTTTTCCGCGTCCAGCGGTCTCAGGCTGGATGTTTGCCATGCTGGGCCTCCTCTACATGGCGCGGACCTCGGACCGGCGTAGACGTGGACCAGCAGGTCCGCCTAATCCAGATCATTCTCGTCAAGTATTGGAATTCAAGCGCTGAAGATGCAACTCGACTGCACGGGTTGGGCGGCCGCCTGACCCGATGATCCGATCTTAAGCGGGCTGCACGAAAGAACGGCTAAGAAGGAAGCTGGCCGATTTGTCATCTGGAGGACTTTGTTCGGTCGTGAGATAGCGCAGGAAAACCCAGAAGATAATGAACGCCAGCGCGAAGATTGCAAGCGGTCCCAATCCGCGCCGCAGGCGTCTTCGGTGATAACAGCTCCCCTGCCAAGAAGACCAGCAGCGGGAATGGCTCGATCGATGCGACGTTGCCATTTCCAGTGCGGCCGACTTCAGACCATAGAAGCGATGGTGACACTCTCGGCATTGATACGCTTCCCGATCGCACACGCGATGAAAAACATCCCTCGCGTGCGCGTGGCGGGATAGTCGGATATCTTCGCTACCACATTCAGGACAGTTCGGACTATGGGCGAGCGTGAATTTGAACCGACGGTATCACGACTCTGCCAGATATCCGGGGGGTACCGAGCGTCCGCCGATATTGAAGGCGAAGATGAATGAGCGATGCCTCGGGCCGGATGGAAAACGCCACTCTTGCACGGTTCAGCGCTTCGCTCGAAAGATCGGGAGATTCCGCCAGAACTGTCTCCGAACCTGCGGTAATGATTTGCCACCGGAGCCCCGTCTCCGGAGGAATTCCGTCCGTGCGGTAGGAGTACTCCAATTCGTAATTGCCGGGCGGGAGAACAATCGCCTGTTCGGCAATTGTGCAGTCTTCCGGCTGGTCCCCGGAGAACTCCGTCTCCAGACCAGACGGTCCCGGCCAGGAATGCAGACCGGAGTACGAGAAAAGCGCCCAATCGAAGCTGACAGGCAGTGGGTCCCGCGCGAAGTTTAGATTGTTCGGCGCGCCCGTATCGGCGACTACCCAGTGCTTTTCAATCAGGACATTCCAGAGCGCTTTGGCCGCATCTCCCTCCTTGGCTGCGATCAGCCGGTCGATAACCGAGAACATCTCAGGGTCATCCGTCTCGGGATCGCCGACTTGGGTGAGGCGCTGGGCAATTTCGGCGGCAGCCAGCAGTTGGTCTTTGGCGAGAAGAAAATCGAGATACTGCCGGATGAGCTCTGGATTGTTGTTGAGAATCCTTCGCGCAATCTCGTTGGGGTCGGGCGATACACGCCAGCACAGTTCGAATAAAGGCCCCATGTTGTCCGACGGCATTTCTGCGGCACTCCGGGCCCATGCCCAGAATGCCGGCAGGTTGTTGCGACGAAAATAGAAGTTGGCGAGACTCCAACGGGGCAGGAAGGTGTGGTCGATTGCGAAAGCATCCAGCAGCAGCTTCTCTGCCCGGCGGTAATCGCCGGCACCTTCAAGGCGCAGACTCAGTTCGATGTCCGCTTGCGCATTGTAGGGGTCAAGCTTGATTGCCGTTTCCAGGAGCTGCTGCGCATGCGCATCATCGAAGAGCGCAAGGCGCATATAGTATTTCCACGAGTCTGGTTCGAGGCGGATGGCCGCGCGCACTGACTCCGCTGTATTCCGTCGGAACAGGTAGTCCGCCCGGGCCAGCGTCCAGGAGCACCAGATCCCGAGGGCACAAATTCCGGCAATGAGCGTTCGGCACGCGATTGCGAACAGTCGGGTTCGAAGGCGGGTCACGGCCCTCCAGCGTATCACCTGATTTCACCTTCTGAAAGACATACGGCCGGCAATCGGGCAAAATCTCTAAGAAGCCGGACTCCGCGAATGTTCATCGACGATGCCGAGGTCTGAAAACGAGATTGCATGCTGGCGCTGCTCGGTTGTATGACACGTGTCTGACGTAGTCTATTGAAAATGAATTCAGTAGATGCTTGAAAATAGATCATTCTTGGCGTATAAGGGACCGATAAAATGAGCAGGGTGCGAATCCACCCCAGAGGGGGCACAAAAATGGCCGGCAAGAGATGTCTACATGCAATGATTTTTGTCACCCTCTCATACGCATATGCATCAGGCGCTACAGGCTCGATCGGCACCGTCAGCGCTCGGGGATATCTCCGCGTGGACGGATACACGGTATGGGGCAATGGAACACTTTTCGACGGCACAGCCGTAGAAACCGGCCAAGCCACTGCGACACTGCGGTTAGACAACGGCACGGAGATCGAGTTGGCAATCAACTCACACGGCGTAGTGTACCGCGATCATCTTGTGTTGTTGCAGGGCAGGAGCCAGTTGAAGACATTGGGTGCTCCCTTCCTACTCGAAGCAGACGGCCTGCGCGTTGCTCCCAGTGCACCGAATGCACTCGGCGTCGTCTCATTGAGCCCTGCGAACACCATTGACGTCGCCGCCATTACTGGCGAATTCCGAGTTGTAGACGATGCCGGCTTTTCCGTTGCCCACGTGGCCTCGGGCGCAGCGATCTCGTTTCCCGCAGCACAGAGCGCCGCAGCGCCCGAAGGGTCGTCCTTTATTGAAGCCATTGGGATGGTGACCGATGTTAATGGCTATTACTACGTCACCACCGACCATGGCGTGAAGTACCAGCTTGTCACGGGAGAAACGGCCCTCAAAAAATTCGTGGGCAAAATAGTCGTAGTTTCCGGTTTCCTCCAGGCTCCCCCGACGCCCACCGGGATCACCGAGCTACTCGTAACTTCAATCGAGATCAATGGCGCAAAGAGCACTGGAATGACGACACAAAAGAAAGCTCTGATTGGAACCTCAATCGGTGGCGGTGTTGCGGTCGTTGCAATCGTCGCAGCCGAAGCCGGTAAATCTTCGGCAAGTCGCTGAGCTTTCTTTCACCGTGGTGCCGGACGTCCTGTCCACACGGAAACACCTCCATCGAACGGAAAAGTGGTGCACCGGATTTTGACGTCGAGTTCTCAATTCAATATTCGAATCCGTGTTGCTTCGCACCCCTTCACACAACTATGCTGCTATCTCTGTGACTGAACTTCAGGAGTGTCTTCTTATTCGCAATGAGTTGTACTACAGGCACTGCAGCAGTTCCTCGGCTTCAATTTCGCCCCACGTCAGAGGCCGCAATGGTCCTGCAGCAGGGTGGTTACCTTTGAGCGAACTTTGGGAATACCTTCGTCATGCACATGCCTTACATTTTCCATTTCGCCGACATTGAATCTGTGCTAGAGTCCTTCGCACCTCCTCGTGTGGGGCAAGACTCGACGCCTATCCTCGCTCCGGGCTTCAGGGGAGGCAGCGTGGCTTCCGGGGAAAGGTGGACATCTCTTTGGGTTCCAGGTTCCTGGGACTGAAGAGTGCGAAGCCTGCCCAAATCTGCAGCGCCCCTTCCAGGCGCGCACTCCAGCGTTGAAATGCCATGAAGGTTCTAAAGCCGCGATCGCGGATGATCAGCATCCGGCTGTCTGAAGAGGAGTATGAGGGACTCTGCCGTCTTTCGGCTGTGACCGGTGCTCATAGCCTCTCCGATCTCGCACGTAACGCCATGCGTTTGTTCCTGACCATTTCCGCTCACGAGCAGCTGCTGACCGACCCCACGGGGGCAGTTCAGGCTCAGATGGAGATCCTTAATCGGCGGATCGATGAACTTGAGGGAGCGGTTCATGTCTCCAGAGCGGCCCGCGACCCAATGATCGTCATGAGATAACTGCCGCGCCGACGCCTAAGCCCTGTCCTTCAACAACTGTTCGTTCACTCGCCTAAATAGCCCACGGAGCCTATATGAGAAGCATGGCACTTGCGATTCTTACACTTGCCCCCGCAATTGCGGTTTCGGCACAACAGGAGCTTGCCACACCCCATGTGGGGGTGGGGGCGACGGCACTCAGCGACATCGCTAATCTTCCTGTGGCCAGGATCGGTAACGACGATCTGCTTGGAGTCACGGTGTACGACGCTCCTGAGTTGACCCGCACGATCCGCGTGAGCTCAGAGGGCGATATCTGGCTGCCGATGGTAAAGCAACCCATCCATGCAGAAGGCCTCTACCCTGAGGACCTGGAAAAGGTAATTGCAACTGCTCTGACCGACAATCATGTGCTGGTCGACCCGGTTGTTACCGTCTCCATAGTCGAGTATCGAAGCCGTCCGATCACCGTTGTCGGCGCGGTAAAAATGCCTGTCACGTTTCAGGCTACGGGAAACGTGACGCTCCTCGATGCAATTTCCAAGGCCCAAGGGCTAACCGACAATGCTGGCTCCGAAATCCTGGTAAGCCTTCAAGCGCCGGGTGCAGACGGCAAACCGGCAACGCTGGTGAAGCGGATCCCTCTGCGCGGCCTCCTCGATGGAGCGAATCCCTCTTTGAACTTGAGCTTGCAAGGCGGAGAAGTAATTCGGGTTCCAGAAGCTGGACGGATCTTCGTGGTGGGAGACGTAAAAAAGTCTGGCGCTTTCTACATCACAGACGGCTCGGAGAGCAGTGTTTTGAAGGCACTCGCTCTGTCAGAAGGCCTGGAAAGCTTTTCTGCACACAAGGCCTACATCTACCGTACGGAGGATAGCAGCGGAAGCCGAAAAGAGATCCCAATCGAACTCAAGAAGATCATGGATCGTAAGTCGCCAGATGTAGCGCTTGTGGCGGGCGACATCTTCTATATCCCAAGTGCGACCGGTGCAAAGGCTAGCTTGAAAACTCTTGAGACATCCTTGGGGATCGGCACCGCTCTCGGCGCCGCTTTCATTTATTACGGAACGCGGTAGGCCGCCTGAAGAGGACTCATGCCTAAACAATTGAGAGTGACAGAAGTACTCCCCCCCGACCTATCGAATCATCACACGCCTTCCGCTTACTATGCTCCGATTTCCCTGCAGGAGGAAATTGAAGCGGCCGGCCCCACGGTGCCAATGTCGCACTATCTCTGGCTTTTCCGGCGACACGTCTGGAAAATCATTGCGTTTGTCGCAACATGCTTGCTCGCGACCTTTGTCGTGTCGGCCAGATTGCAACCGATTTATCAATCTACGGCAACTGTGAATGTGGATCGTCAGGCACCCTCGGAGGTTGTGGGAGAGGACTCGACCAGGTTCGTCGCTCCGAACGACGCCGACCAATTCCTTGCAACACAAATAAAGCTTATTCAATCGGACGCCGTTCTGCGCCCTGTGGCCGAGCAGTACCATCTCCTCAGCCGGGAGGGGCAGACGAAGAGTTCTACCTCTGAGCGTGAGCAGCTTCTGGCTGCAGCCCCGATTTTCCTGAAGCAGTTGACGGTTACACGCCCACCGAATACGTATCTCCTTCTCATCAGCTATCGTTCACAGGACGCGCATCTTGCCGCGGACGTAGCAAATGCAATTGCCAATTCCTATCTGCTGCAGACATACGATCTCCGCATTCGTTCTGCGACCGGTCTGTCATCGTTCATGGAAAAGCAGCTCGATGAACTGAAGGCGAAGATGGAGCGATCAAGTTTGGCGCTTGCACAGTTCGAAAAGGACCTGGATGTCATCAATCCTGAAGAGAAGACGAACATTCTATCCGCGCGGCTCCTGCAATTGAACACCGACTATACGGCTGCCCAGTCGGATCGCGTTCGTGCAGAAGCAGCATGGAACGCGATAAAGGCCGGCTCCCTTAGCGCCGCCGAGGCATCCTCGCAGGGGGACTCGCTGGCCAAACTCACCGACACTTTGGATCAGGCACGCCAGCGCTTCGCATTGGTAAAAGCGACATATGGTACGAGTCACCCCGAATATCGCAAAGCAGCGTCCGAACTTGCTGAGGTAGAAAAGCAGTTTGATGATGCCCGCCGCAGGATTTCAGAAAGAGTTCGGACTCAGTACCAGGAAAGCCTGAACCGGGAACAGATGCTCCAAGTAGCCGTTAACGGGACCAAGGCGGAATGGGACCGCGTCAATGCGCGCTCGTTTGAGTATCAGCAATTGAAGCAGGAAGCGGATGCGAATAAGGCGCTCTATGACGAGCTGATTAAGAAGATCCGCGAGGCGGACATTAACGCCGGCTTTCAGAACAACAACATTCGCATCGCCGATGTTGCGCGGCCTTCCGTCAAACCAGTATTTCCAAATATGACACTCAATCTGCTGTTGGCGTTTCTGTTTTCTACGCTTTTGGCGATCGGAGGCACCATCATTCTGGACTCGCTGGATACGACACTTCGTGATCCCGACGAGGCTAGCCGATTCCTCGGCGCCGACGTGATTGCTACGATGCCAGTTGATCGCGCTGGAGCTCAGCTGCCAAGAAGCACACCTGAAGCTCCTTCAGGAGTCCTCGTGCCGAAGAACGGCGATAATGGACGCCGAAAAGGTTACTACCGTGGCGTCTCCACTTTCGACGAAGCGATACGTACTCTTCGCAACACCATTCTGTTGTCAGACTTCGAAGACCGTCTCCATTCCATCGTTCTTACCAGCGCCACTCCAGGCGAGGGAAAGACGACACTGGCAGCTCATCTTGCGATTGCCAATGCTAACCGAGGCAAAAAGACCCTGCTTGTCGATGGCGACTTGCGACACCCGAGCCTTCACTCCAAATTCGGCCTCAACCCTCACACGGGTCTCTCCAACGTTCTCACCGGCGAGCTCTCCTGGGAGCAAGCGGTCGTCGCAATCGAGGGCACTGCCAACTTGAGCCTGATTCCCGCGGGTCTGGGCTCTCATCGAGCAGCCGACTTGATCGGACCCCGGCTCTCCACTTTGCTTGACGAATTTGCCACGGAATACGACCTGGTGATTCTGGACTCGCCGCCCCTCTTAGGCTTTGCGGAGTGCCTCCAGATGGCTGCTGCTGCCGATGGCGTGCTTCTTGTCAGCCGCGCTGGAGAGACCAAACGCGGAGCCGTCGCCGAGGTGATCGCGGCCCTGCGCCGTCTCCGTGCAAACATTGTCGGTGTCGTCCTGAATCAGGTGAGCCACAACACCTCAGCCAACGGATACCAGTATTCCGGCTATTACCAGAAGCATTATGCGGAGTATTACAAGTCTGCGAGCTCGCAGGCCTAGAAAGACGCAATCCTCGCACTCATCATGCATCGAAGTGGCTCGAATAGCGTGTGGAACAAGCGAGGCACGGAGTATTCGGACGGATGATAGCTTACGGGCAGCCTGAATCCGCGCGCGTGCGAGCAGTCATCGTAAATTACAATTGCGCCGAGCTTACCCTGCGGTGCCTTCAGTCATTGAAGGCTCAAAACTACGCGCCATTCGAACTCATTGCCGTTGACAACCACTCCGACGAACAGGATTGGTCGACATTACAAAAGGGTGCGGACTCATCTGTCATCCTCCACCGCACCGACAGGAACTTTGGCTACGCCGGAGGCCTCAATGCCGGCGTCAAACTGGACACGGGTCAATCCCCGGACTATATTCTCGCCCTAAACAGCGACATCACTTTGGGCGCCCCGGACTCGGTACTGACGCTCATCAGAGCGCTGCAGGAAGATTCACGACGGGTCGCCTGCAGTCCTTTGATTCACGACAAAGAGAGCGTTGCTCCGCCCGGGGAGTGCACGCAAGTAAGACGCATGCCCGGCTATTGGACGCTGCTGGTTGCGCACAGTTGCTGGCTTCGCAGAACCGGCTTTGGCCGCCGAATTCAACACCGGCACCTCTACCTCGACCGAATCCCTTTCCCACTCGGTACCACGGTCGAATGCGAAACCATAAATGGCGCTTGTTTCATGATTTCGAGGCCCTTTCTCGATGCAATCGGCTACATGGATGAAAGGACATTCCTCTACATGGAGGAGTTCACCCTCGGGGCACACATCCGGCGGCATACCTCGACAGCCTGCCTATGCACTGCTGTCGTCGCGGACCATATCCAAGGCGCATCAACAAAGATGCGCGCACGCCACAGGCCACTCCGCCGTGAATTACAGCAGATTCGGAGCGAGGCGATCTATCTGAAGCAGTACGCGGGCGTCGGAGTGATGAAAATGGGGATCTTCAGAGTCGTCAGGGCGACCGATCTCCTCCTAAAAGGTATCGCTGCGCCATTTGGAAGCAGGGCTTAATTGACTGAGGCCGTCATAATCAACCTTGTCGGGTATCTTGGCGCGCTCATCCTCATGCAGATGTGCACCGCACGGGCAAGGTGTGCCTCCACATTTGCCCACCTCTTCAGCATCGTGTGGGGAGCCTGCATTTTTGCCGCCCAATTTTTTGCAATTGCGACAAGCAATCTATCAACCGGCACGCTGCTAACCCTGTTTGGAGCTTGGTGGTGCTTGCTATTGGGGGCACTGTCTGTGCTCAAGCGTCAACCGGAGCGCTATTCGCGCTTCGAAGCCCTAAATGCTCATAGGGCCATTGTTGCTGTTTTTGCATTACTCGCGCTGCAAGCTGCCGTTGTGATTTGGGAGCTTCCGAACCTGGACACCGCGCTGTCGGCGAAGCAGTTGATTGTGGTACTGCGCGTCGCGGGAATTGCACTTGTAAGTAAGTGCCCGTGGTGGCTCGAGATATTCCGCAATGCGTACTTTGTATATATTCCCTTAATCGTTCTACTGAGGAAACGCCGCGAGGTCAGCCGGTGGACTGTCTTAGCAGTTCTCGCCGTGTCCGCTGTCCTTTCGCTTTGCCGCATGACCCGCGCGCCATTGCTTGGCACATCAGTAACGCTTTGGGCGAGCTGGGTGCTTCTTTACAGGAGGCCCGCAATCCGCGCTTGGGCTGCGATGGGCGCCATAGGTGGCGTGATGGGTTTGGTCTTTCTCCTCAGCCAACCGCTCATCGATTCTGGGGAAGGGCGTCCTGTCCAAACCGCACCGCTTCTTGAGCCATACTTCGGAGGGTCGATGCATGCATACGAAACGATTGTGGATGGAGCATTCCCTAGATCGCCTGGTCTTTATAGTGCAGATATGGTTTATTACGTTCTGGACAAGCTCGATTTAGTCTCTTCCGAAAGTTTCCCGTCGATTGTCCGTCCTTATGCCGACAATAGCGGAAATGTATACACGTTTTTGGATTCGTTTACCTTGGACGGTGGCATTATCGGAGCTCTCATCGGAGCATTCTGTATAGGCCTATTGGGCGGAGTACTCTTCAACAAAGTGTCCACCAACCCTAGCATTGTCTTTGTTACGGCCTATTCCTCGTTTTGCTACTACATCAGCATGTCCATCCTTAACAACGAGTTCATAAGGATCAACGTCGTAATTACGGTGATCCTTGCAGCCATCGTCGCCTTGATCGTTCGGCACCGTTCCTCACATCGATACTTCGTGCACGCGTTGGTGGATCGGCCAATTCACGCCGGAGGATTTGTCATGGAGACAGCCGCTCGAAGATAGCCGAGACACGCACACCTTGTCCGCAACTTCTCCTTCAGTCATGTTCGCCTTGATGGCCCAGTCTTACAAATCGGGCGTGCGGCGAAATCTGGCCTCGACTCTTGCCGGCAACATCGTCTTTTCAGGATCACAGTTTCTGATTACCGTTGTGTTGGCTCGGCTGAGCAATATTGCCATCGTTGGCCAGTACGCGCTTGGCCTGGCTTTGTGCACGCCTGTCTTTGCGTTTACCGGACTGCAAATGCGGGCGGTAGAAGCCACGGACTGCACAGGAAGATTTCGATTCGCAGATTACTTAAACGTTCGCCTGGCAGGCTCGGCCTGTGCAATGGGCGTGATTCTGTTCATGGCCGTCTTCGCGTCCTGGTCTCGAGGTACGCTCATGGTTGTGCTCGCCGTTGCCTGCACAAAGGCCGTTGACTCGCTAAGTGACCTGCTCTACGGCCTCCTTCAGCTTCACGAGCGGCTTGACCTCGTTGCGCAAGGAATGTGTGCGCGCGCGTTCGCCGGGCTGCTGGCCCTGTTAAGCGCAATGAGCCTGACGCATAGCGTTGTAATCGCGTTGCTCGCCCTCTCTATGGCATGGCTCATTGTGCTGTTCACTTTCGAGTGGCCAATGGTGCTACGGGTCGAGTCAGCCAAACGCAGTGAATTATGGCGACTGGGATCGATCAAAGCTTGCAGCCGCTTGATTTTACTTTGTGTGCCGCTTGCGCTCGTCCTGCTTGTCCTGAATTCGGCTACGAGTCTCCCTCGGGTGATATTGGAGCACAGTGCGGGAGAACGGACGCTCGGCGTATTCTCGGCAGTGGCCGCCATCTCTGCCGGAATTGGTCTGTTGTACACGGCTGTGGGGCAAACCGCCCTGCCGCGCCTGGCCAAGATGTTCATGAGCGATCGAAAGAGCTTTGATGCCGCGATCCTCCAGATGATGCTTTTCTCCTTCGCGTTAGGCGCGCCGCTCGTCGTTGCCGCCTGGTTTTGGGGTGTGACCGCGGTGAACATGACGTATGGCCGACTGGCCCAGGTGTCATCGGGGCTGGTAGCTGGCCTGGTTGCGGTCGGAGTATTCAGCAATACTTCATCGCTACTCGGCGCCGGTATGACGGCTTCGCGGCGTTTCTGGCCCCAGCTTGGTGTCGCCTGCTTGGTCCTCGCCGTTACCGCTGCAGGGTGCAGGTGGTTGATTCCTTCGATGGGGGCGATGGGCGCAATGTACGCATGTCTGGCCGGAGCCGTGATCCAGACCGTTGCCTACGCATTCCTATGCGGGAGATGTTGATGGAGCCCGGAGGCGAGCCCGTTGTCATTGTCAGGCTACGCGGTGGCCTGGGGAATCAGCTCTTTCAGTACGCGGCTGGAAGAAGCCTGGCGGCCCGATCCGGCGTTCCCCTGATGCTCGATACAAAGTCGGGCTTCCAGAACGACCCATATGGGCGCTCCTACGCACTTGGCGCATTCGCGTTAAGCACCGCCGTTTCGGAATTGGATGCAACAGCCTTCGGATTCCCCGCGGAATTGCGCGGTAGGTTACTGCGCCGACATGAAATCTTGCGGCTCAAGCTGCTGGGAAGATACTTCACCCCGTCGATCCAGCGGCTGCGCGTTTCCGGGCCCACGGTGCTCGATGCGTACTGCCAAAGTCCCCGCTATTTCCGCGGCATGGAAGACACCCTCAGAAAAGACCTGGCATTCCGGGCCATCCCGGCGGGCCTGGACATGGCGGTGGCAAGCGAGATGCGCCTCACAAATTCGGTCTGCGTTCATGCCCGCCGGTTGCTTGGAATATGCATGGATGGCGCGAAAACCCGTCGCTCCGTGGTCGATTACTACGGCGCATGCGGGATCAGCTACTACTGGAACGCATTAGCCAGGCTCGCTCGCGAATACGGCGCGGTCACCGCGTACCTGTTCAGCGATGATCCCGGCTGGGCAAGAGAAAACGCTCCGCGGCTTGTCACGGCAGGCTGCGCGGTGAGAGTGATCGACGAACAAGATACTCTGAAAAGCTTTTACCTCATGAGGATGTGCAAGCACTTCGTTCTCGCCAACAGCACATTTGGCTGGTGGGCTGCGTGGCTTGGGGAACGCGCGAGCAAGATGGTCTGTGTTCCCTCGGTTTGGAATCAAGGAGAAAAGCGATTTCCGGCCGAGATATTTCCCAAGAGCTGGAAAGTCGTCCCCGCAGCCTGAACTCAGGACGCGTCCAACACGCTTATATCCATCGGCAAGCCAAAGATAGCAGGTTCGGAGCAGTCTCAGTGAGCAAGCACGCACGCGTAACCATCGGCATGCCGGTATACAACTGCCGCACGACGGTTGCCGAGGCAATTGCGTCGATCCTGAACCAGACGCTCGAGGACTGGGAGCTGGTTGTAATCGATGACGGCTCGCGGGATGGTACTCCGGACGTGGTGCGAAGATTCATCGACCGGCGCATTCGCCTGGTTGAGGGCGAAACCAATCGGGGACTTCCTGCTCGCCTGAATGAGATTGTGCGGCAAAGCGGGAGCGTGTTCTTCGCCCGCATGGACGGCGACGATATTGCCTATCCCGATCGGTTGAAGCGACAGGTGGAGTTTCTTCAAAGGAACCCTGAAGTAGATCTGGTGGCGGGTGCGACGGTCGTCTTCGGCAAAGATGGAGAAGCAATTGGCGTGCGGCGCGGTCCCCGGGAGCATAAGCAGATCTGTGCCCAACCAATTTCGGGGTTCCCCATGGCTCATCCAACGTGGCTCGGCCGGACAAGTTGGTTTCAATGCAATCCTTACCGCGAGGACGCCGTGCGCATGGAAGACTGGGCCCTCTTATTCCGCGCTTACAGGCAGAGCAGGTTCGCAAACCTGCAGGAAGTTATTTTGGGCTATAGAGAAGATTCATTATCACTACGTAAGCTTGCGCTGGCGCGCTGGTATAAGTCCCGATTCCTCGTCGAATTTGCGCGGACGAACGGGAGATATGTGAGTGCCTTCGAGGGAACGATCCGGGAAATGGCGAAACTCATGATCGATGCATTCGCGCTGAGAACCGGCTTAAATCATCGTGTTTTGAAACACCGCGTCCCGCCGATCTCGCGCGCTGAGGCGGACCAGTGGCGAAGGGTTAGGCAAGCGGTCCGTTCGGCAGTGCTTTTGTACGCGAATCAGCATGAGGGCGTACCGGCATGACCAGGACCGCGAGGAACAAGCAAAGCCCGCGGATCGCTTACGTGGTGACCGTCGATTTGGCAATGAGATTTCTTGAGGGCCAGATCGCATTTCTTGTAAGGAACGGAATTGAGGTCCACGTGGTGTGTAGCCCCGGTCCACGCCTGGAGGCGATGCGCCCGGAGGGGGCCACGCCTTGGGCCGTCAACATGAAGCGCGAGATCGCAATAGCGAGCGACGTGCTTTCGCTGTGGCGCTTGTGGAGGCTGTTCAGGCTCATACGGCCTGACATTGTTGTTGCCGGCACGCCAAAAGCAGGCCTGTTGGGAACACTTGCAGCACGCTTGGCGGGGGCGCCATATGTACAGTACACACTTCATGGCTTGCGATTTGAGACCGCCGCGAGGATGAAACGCTTGATCCTCATGTGCGTGGAATGGATTTCATGTCATGCTGCGGATAGTGTTTGTTGCATTGGTCCAAGCTTGCTCGCTCGCGTTGTCGCGTTGGGGTTGGCGCCGGCTGCTCGCTGTAAGATGATCGCCAACGGCACATCCGACGGCATCGCTACCGAGCGTTATGCAGCTGCGGCGCAGGCCGAGGTCGAAGCAAAGCGAGTCCGGCGCGAACTTCACATTCCTGCCGACGCTCCCGTGTTAGGGTTTGTCGGGCGCTACACGCGCGACAAGGGGATTCGGGAGCTTTATGAGGCTTTCACGCGGCTGCAAGGCCGTTACCCTGGTCTGCGGCTGCTGCTGGTGGGCGACTTTGAGCCAGGAGATCCCGTTTCCGCTGAGCTGCGAGCGCGGATCGAAGCCGACCCTGCCGTCAGCCGTGCGGGTTTTGTTGACGATGTGGAGCGCTTCTATTGGGCAATGGATGTAATGGCGCTTCCCACGTACCGCGAAGGTTTTGGAACTGTTCTTCTCGAGGCACAGGCGGCCTCGGTCCCGGTGGTGACCACGAATGCTACGGGCGCCATAGATGCGATCGTGGACGGAGAAACCGGCTTGTGCGTTCCCGTGCGCGACATTGAAGCTCTGACCTCCGCGATTGACCGGTTGCTCGGTGATGCAGAATTGCGCTCCAGAATGGGCGCAGCCGGACGCATTTGGGTAGAAACGAATTTTCGTCGGGAGGATGTGTGGCAAGGAGTCCTGACACACTACCGCTCGCTTTTAGCTCAGACGACTTGAGCATCCAGCTACACAGGCTGGCACTACGCACATTGCAAGTAGTAATGGGTGTGAAGAACAGGCTATGACCAATAGTCTCGAGAATCGAGTTCAGGAACATTTCGACCAGAACATTCACGAGTACAGCTACAAAAACATCGGGGCCTATTTGCAAATATGTGCGGATCGGCTCACCACCCTCGAAGCACTTTTTAGCCATGAGCAGCCCCTAAACATTCTAGACATCGGCTGTGGTGCAGGAACCTTTTCTGACCTCATACTCGCCCGGTTCCCAAATGCATCAGTGTACGCACTCGATAACAGCCCTGGCATGTTGTTGAAGAACTCACGCTCTGCGCGGAAGCATTTGGTTCAGGCTGATGCAAGTCGGCTACCGTTCGAGTCGAAGTCGTTTGACGTCATCAATATCGACACTCTAATGCACCACCTCGTTTCGTATGATGGCTACAAAGCCACGCTTCACCGGATCGAGTCCTTTCTTGAGAATGCTAAGAGCCTGGTTCGTCCCGGTGGTGTTATAGCGGTTCGGGAGATCTATCACGAGTCGTTTTTTGCGACTGAACTTCACGCGCGACTCATTTACGAAATCTCTTCTCGTAAATTGCCAAATATTCTCGCTGCAGTGGTCCGAGCAATTGGAATCCGAACCGCCAACGCAGGAGTATGTTTTCTTTCCCGTCGTCAATGGATGGAGCGGTTCTCAGCACTGAACCCAAGCCACATTGTTACCAAGGAGTGCCCCTGGCGGAATTGCCGGCACTATCGCATCCTCGGATTCAGAGCAAATGGCGACTACCATTCTTACCTTCGTTTTGATTGAGCATTCGCCGATGTCTTGGAGAACGAAACTTAGGTGTCAACCAGGACCAAGCGCCCTCCCGTTTGCCCATCGGCAACCCAGAAGTCTTCAATGTTCAAGAACGTAATTGATCGCGGTTTCGCTGCCATCGCCCTTGTGATTCTGTCGCCGCTTCTGCTCGTGTTGGCCTGCGCGATTGGATTCCGAATGTCGCGACCAGTGTTGTTCCGCCAAACAAGAATTGGCTATCGAGAGAGGCCGTTCACCTCTCTTAAGTTTCGGACGATGACCGATGCCCGCAACTCCAGCGGAGCGCTGTTGCACGACGCATCGCGCCTGACCTCGCTTGGCCGGTTTTTGCGGACCTGGAGTCTTGACGAGCTACCCCAACTGTGGAATGTCTTCCGCGGCGACATGAAATTTGTGGGGCCCCGCCCGCTCTTGCCCGAATATCTGCCGCGCTACAACGCACAGCAGCGCCGGCGGCACGAGGTCATGCCGGGAATTACCGGCTGGGCGCAGATCCACGGACGGAACAAGCAAAGTTGGGAAGAGCGCCTTGAACTCGACGTTTGGTACGTGGAACACTGCAGCATGTGGCTCGATATGAGGATACTTGCCCTAACCGTATGGAAGGTAATCTGGCGAGAAGGCATCAGTCACACAGGGCATGCGACTATGCCCGAATTCTCTGGGCCTCAAGCTCAAAACGTGATCCCGACTAATCGGAACTCAGCATGAAAAGTAATATCGTCGTCATCGGCACATCAGGCCATGCGAAAGTCATCATTGATATTGTCGAAAGGCAAGATTGCTTCGCGATTCTCGGACTTATCGACACATTCAAAGAAGTCGGCACGAAGCTGATGGGGTACGAGGTCATTGGTCGAGAGGATGAAATTCCCGGCCTCATCGCCAAAGAAGAAATAGACGGTGGCATTATCGGGATCGGGCACAACTGGATACGGCACGAAGTTGCCAGCCGAATACGTGCACTTGCGCCGGGATTTAGGTTTGTGAACGCGGTACACCCTTCGGCGCAGTTGTCACGTGAGGTCACACTCGGCCAAGGGGTCGCTATCATGGCCGGCGTAAGCGTAAATCCTGGTACACAGATCAGCGACTTCTGCTTTCTCAACACAAACGCGTCTGTGGATCATGACAATACCATGGGCGAGTTTAGCTGTCTCCAGCCGAACGCTGCTACCGGTGGGAACGTCACAATCGGGGCCTTTTCAAACATTTCGCTAGGCGCCAATGTTATCCATGGTGTCAGAGTCGGGCCCCACACCGTCATTGGCGCCGGTTCCACGGTGCTTTCCGACATTCAGGGCCTCGCAGTCGCCTATGGAACGCCCTGCAGGGTAATCCGGCGTCGCGAGCCGGCCGACTGCTACTAGCGAATCTTCGTACACTCACGGACCACTTCCGGGCATCCACATTGAGGTAAAGAATCCATGAGCACAGCCGCAAGCTTATCAGCGGTCGACACCCCACTGCGGTTCATCAGACCAACTACGCCGTCGATCCGTGAAGTTCTAAACAGCTACGTGCGTTCATTCGATGACGGCATGCTCACAAACGGCGACATCGTCGTCCGTCTCGAAGAGACGGTCGCTGAGCGCGTCGGAGTCGCGCACTGCGTAGCCGTATCGAGCTGCACTTCCGGCTTGATGTTGGTTCTGAAGGCCCTGGGCATAAACGGGGACGTCATCTTGCCGAGCTTCACATTCTTCGCGACAGGCCACGCGGTGCTGTGGAACGGCCTCCGCCCCGTGTTTGCCGACTGCGACAAGCAGGACTGGACCATCGATGCAACTGACGTGGAGAGAAGAATCACGGAGAGAACCAGCGCCATCCTTGCCGTTCACCTATATGGCAACCCGGCCCGGATCGAGGCGCTGCAGCGAATAGCCACTAAGCATGGCCTAAAGCTCATCTTCGACGCCGCACACGCATTCGGTAGCAGCTATCGAGGTTCCCCTATAGGCGGCTTTGGCGATGCTGAGGTATTCTCACTGTCTCCGACGAAACTTCTGGTGGCCGGTGAGGGTGGGCTCGTTTGCACAAACGATTCGACACTCGCGCGACTCGTTCGTGCTGCCAGAAACTACGGCGACAACGGAAGCTACGACCCTGAACTGGTCGGCCTCAATGCCCGAATGACTGAGTTCAATGCAGCTTTGGCATTAGCCGGAATTGACATGGTCGAGAGAAAGGTGGACCGCAACAATCAGATCGCAAAGCTATACACTAATCTCCTCGCGGCAACTCCCGGCATCACCTTTCAAAGAGTCGGGCCGGGCGATCGTTCAGCCTATAAGGATTTCTCTGTCCTGATTTCGCCTGCTGAGTTTGGCATGAACCGCGACCAAGTGAGCGAGTTGCTGCTGCAAGAAGCAATACCTACAAAGAAATACTTCTGCCCACCGCTACACCGGCAGAAGGTATTCACCTCATACTGTCCATCTGGCGACGTCGACCTTTCAAACACGGCGAGAATCTCGCAAACGGTGCTGAGTTTACCAATCTACGAGGCACTCTCGGATGAAACGGTCAGACGGGTGGCCTTGGCTATTCGGCAAATTGCCAGGTGAGTTTCAACAGGTCGAATTATGCATGAGTTCAAGTCGATTATGAATAAGTTCAAGTGGAAAGAGGCCCTGCCACGCATCGCCGCTGATTTTCTAATCGTACAGGCCAGTATGGTCGGGGCGCTGTTAATCTCGGTAACTTACCGTACCGCTCTGGGACACGGGGCCGAGGCCAGAACACTCATCGAGACTTTCGCGCACCAGTATGCCGCTTTTTTCTGGCTGCTGTCGCCGATCTTTCCCCTGACCTTCCTGCTCAACGGTTTCTACACCCGGACGCGGGGCTATGCCGGGCGGCACAAAACGCTAGCGATTCTGCGGGGCGTCGCAATGGCTGTGCTGTTCTTCTTCGGTGCAAACGTTCTATTCTTCGGCGGCACTGCGCTGGGGCGGAGTGCGGTAGTTCCTTTCATGACCCTGGCGGCGATAGGACTGACATCTGCCCGCTTGGTGAAGGCGTTTCTTGAACGTTACTTTGTTTTCAAGCCGAAGAACGGCCTCTCCGTTGCAAGCGACAGAGGGACCGTATTGGTGTTAGGTGGAGCCGGGTATATCGGGTCGCTTCTTGTCGAACGCCTGCTCGAAAGAGGCCATAGTGTACGCGTTCTGGATAGCCTGTTGTATGGGGACGAACCTCTGCAACCAGTCAGACATCATCCCGGCTTCGAACTGATAGTCGGCGATTGCAGAAACATACAGGACGTCGTCAGGGCTGTGCGAGGTGTCGAATCCATTGTCGATTTGGCCGCAATAGTCGGTGACCCGGCCTGCAACCAGGACCGGGATTCAGCGCTGGAAGTCAACTATGCGGCGACGCGCATGTTGATCGAAATTGCCAAGGGCCACGGCATATGTCGGCTCCTTTTTGCGTCAAGCTGTAGCGTCTACGGAGCCACCGAAGCCCTAATGGATGAGAATGCGGAAGTGCAGCCGATCTCCCTATATGGGCAGACCAAGGTCGATTCTGAGCGTGCCCTATTGGAGGCGCAGACCGACTCATTTCATCCAATTATCCTTCGCTACGCGACCGTTTTTGGCCTTGGTTACCGTCCCCGGTTTGACTTAGTCGTCAATCTGCTGACGGCTAAGGCGCGCCAGGAAGGCGTTATAACGGTCTACAACGGTCGACAGTGGCGCCCTTTTGTCCATGTCCGTGATCTGGTAGAAGCAACCGCCCAACTTTTGGAAGCCCCGATAAATCTTGTACGCGGAGAGATTTTTAACGTAGGCGACTCGCACTTGAATCACACCCTAACAGAGGTTGCTGAAGTCATTCAGAGCGTATTTCCTGATGTCAGGGTGGAGCACGTCGAGAACTCAGATCGTCGCAATTACCGAGTCAGCTTTGACAAGTTGCATAGTTGCACGGGATTTAAGGCGCGCTTTTCCCTGCGGGATGGCGTCGAAGAGATCAGGAAGGCCTTTGATCAGCGAATGATCGGAGACTACAGAGATCTCCGCTACCACAACCAGCAATATCTGAAAGCAATTGGCACACCGGGCCATAAAGATCAAAAGGATGCGATGGTGATGGCAGCGTTTTCGAATCACTGGCCGGACAATCCGAAGATCCGAGCCGCCGAGGTCGCCTCGGCATTGCTCCCGCAGCCGGTAAAGTCATATTGATTCACGATCTCCTGCGGAAAGCTGACTGGCCCAAGGACATACGCCTCCGTCGAGTGATTCTCCCGCGATCACAGCGTGGAACCTGAGATTGCTCATCCGTGAAGATGATTTGACCTGTCCCGCATGGCCTTGACGTTTGCAGAGGCTGCGCAAACTTCCTGTTGGACTATGTTGATGCAGGTAGTTTAGTCATGAATCTCCGGTGTCATAAAACAAGAACGGTGGACGGAACCCATGCAACTGTCAGGCAAGCGGCTGCCCGTGTCCGGGCGGTGGTCCAGGTCATCTCCACATGAACGACAAAGTAGAGCGCTTTTGAACCTACCTAGCGCTATCGCTTTGGCCGATGATCGGACTTCAAGACCACCGCCGCAGCCTGAGCGTAGGGCTTCTGACCGTAATCAGATGTTTTTGTCCGAAACTCAGGCACCGATCGATGTCTCTTTGAGCACTCACACATAGCCAAGCGGGCCGGTGTCCAGCCGGCGGAATCAAAAGGCCACGTTGCACCTTGGAAAGGGGGCAACGTGGCCTCCTTGCGTTTAATCGTTGAGCCGAAAAGGGGATTAGCTCGCCTCGTCGGCCTGCGAAAGATATGTCACGCCGTCTTAAGGTTTTGCAGTCTGCAAGTTCCAATGGCCATACGCATCGCAGGGCGAGAGGTTGAGCCTCACGGGAGGTTTCTTCAGAACCTCGATATCTCCAAGCTCTACCTCAAGCGAAAAGCACTGCTGTACCGCGGTCAGGGCAATGATCACCTTGCATTGCTGGCGGAATTCCGTCACAACGCCCTCAACTCCTTCGAAGATTCCGGCGCGGATCCGCACCCTTGCCCCAACAGAAACGTTGGGGTGAGGACGGAGCAGAAGTCCGCTGGCCAGCCCCTCCCGGATCTTGTCGAGTTCCACGCAGCTCACCAGATTCCCTCCCTCATCGCCCAGCGACCGCACAACGCCTGGTGTGCTGATCACTGTGATCCTGGATTCAGGCAAAAATCGGGCGAATACATACCCAGAAAAGAGCGGCCGCTCGGTAACGACGGTTCTGTCTGTCCACTTTACGCGCTCCCGGTAGAGCGGCAGGTAGTGTTCCACGGCGCGCACCGTGAGATGTTGCGCGACCCGTCTTTCAAAATTCGAGTGAACATGCAAGACATGCCATGGCGTCTCTTGCATTGGTCGTTCCAGGGGAACGCCGACTGTCTGGGCACTGCTTTGCTCTTCACAGAACACAGGAAGCGACCTCCTCGATTCAGCCATTGGGATAAGGCGCAATGCTACGGCTGAACCTTAACAGGCGAATTGGCAAGCCAGAATGGCAAATCATTGCCATGCCGCGACAAGACATGACAATCCGCGACATTCGCGTGACCACGAAAGCAGACTCAGCGTTCGATAGCCGCCGAGGAGACCTTACAGAACAATCGGAGGCTGTGGAAATGTGCTTGGAATCGCGAGCTTTGGACCGAAGTTCACCTTTGACGAGGTGGCTTTGGAATGAGCCTGTGGAAAAAGCGGGAGAAATGTGGAAAAAACGGAAGAAACCTTATGCTACAAAGTAGACCTCAGTCTTCATGAGCGGATTTGGCAGTCTCCTATTCTGCGACCGCATGCATCATCCCCTCCCTCGAAAGTATTGTGCAGTCCGGGTTTCTGAAACACATATCGGAGGCTAGCTGAATGGCCGAGGGAAGAACCGGCAGCCCCTTTCGCCAGGTGCGGATCGACACATGGAAGTCGATAGCTCGGTACCTCGGGCGAAGCTCGCGCACTGTCCAGCGATGGCATCGCGAATATGACCTTCCGGTTCACCGTCTTGGCGTGGATACGGGCTCGGTCTTCGCTTATGCCGATGAGTTGGATAGCTGGCTGAGGAACCGCGATCGGGCTCCGAACAACACCCTTATTGAAATCCCCGGGCCAGCGTTTCCGCGCGGTCATCACTTCCAATCCGAGCCTGACCGGCACCACTTGACTTTCGACTCACCGCGCATTCCCAGTTCGGGAAGGCAGCGTTCCGCGGCGCTGGTCGCCTTCGCTTACAAGCTATGGGCGAGCGTCTCCAATGAGAATCTAAAGATGATCGCCAAGTGCTCTCGCGAGGCCATCGATTTGGATCCCTGCAATGCCGAGGCGTTTGCGGTCTTGTCTCATGCCCTGATCGCGGAGGGTTTGATGGGCATCCTCCGTATTCCAGCCGCCTACGTCTCCGCAAGGGCCGCCCTGGAGCGGGCCCTTGAGATCGATGCTGAACTGCCGGAGACAAAGTGCGCGGCAGCTTGGCTCAAGTTCGTGTCGGACAGGGACTGGCATGGCGCGCACCGGGGGTTTGACGATTGCCGGAGCCAGCAACTCCCTTGTAAGCGCGCTCTTGTCGGACGGGCCTTGCTTTACATCGCAGAGGGATGTCCCAGGGAAGCCTCCGGTCTCTTGCGAGAGTCTATGCAACAAAACGCACTCGACGCTCAGACTGCGGCATTGTATTGCTGGAGCGAGTACTTAGCGGAAGATTACGGCGATGCGCTCACCCTCGTCGAAGAGGCCCGGGCCAGTGGGCAATCCGGGCCTGTCTTGGATGCAGTTGAGGCCTTGGCCTGCATTCATTGTGAGAAGCCGGATGCATACATTCCGCGCATTGAGACCCTGCTGGCCGATTCTCCACGTCATGAGCTGGTGCGCGGCGTGTTTGGATATGCATTCGCGTTGAATGGCCAAGCTCAAAGGGCGAACGCCATTCTCGACGTGATTACGCACCCGGTCTCGGCCGAAAAAACCGCCGACCCTTACGCTATCGCTCTGGTTCTGATGGGCCTGAATGAGAAGCACGATGCCGTTCAATGGCTGGAGCAGTCCTATCGCAACGGGTCGCTTTGGAGCCTTGGGTTTCCATGCGACCCTATCCTAAAATCGCTGCGGGACGAACCCAGCTATCGGATGTTCCTGAGCACGATCGGTTACCCGGTTCCCCGCCGTCGTAGTGAAATGAGCGAAGGCTCCTCAGCAATTTTGATGGAGGCATTGTGGGCTTCCGGCGCCTGATTCGCGGCCTGCATCTTATGCTCCGTGCAAGCGCTCGGAACTCGTCGTGGCAACCCTGCCGCCGAGATTCGTCCCTCAGACATCCTGAAGCCGACAACCAAGACGAATATGGCCCGGATAGACGCCAAGGAGCTTCCGGCGTTGCTGCGCGCAATTGAGCTTTATGATGGGCGGCCACTCACCCGGCAGGCGATCAAGTTAATGGCTCTTACTTTCGTGCGCACGAGCGAACTAATCGGCGCGCGCTGGGACGAATTCGACTTCGATGCCCGGCGCTGGTGCATCCCTGCCGAGTGAATGAAGATGAAGACTCCGCACATCGTGTCGTTATCTTCTCAGGCCATCGAAGTTCTAAACCTGTTGCGGACGATCTCCGGCCACCGCGAACTGGTGTTCCCAGGGGAACAGGACTTTCGCAAGCCGATGTCGAACATGACCATCCTGAAGGCGCTGGAGCGGATGGGATACAAGGGCAGGATGACCGGACACGGTTTCCGTGGCGTTGCCTCAACAATCCTCCATGAGCAGGGCTATAACCATGACCACATCGAATTGCAACTAGCCCATGCTCCACGGAATGAGGTCTCAGCAGCTTACAACCACGCTCTTTACTTGGAGCCGCGAGCAAAGATGATGCAGGATTGGGCCGATTTTCTGGAGCGCACCCCACGGGGCGGCAAGGTGTCGCCCTTTCGCAGTTCGGCGGCTTAGAGAGAGTGTTACAGTGCCCCCGGAAGGCCCGTGCCCGCACTCTGTAGTTTTCTGACCACGGCTTCCGCGATGTCTTCCACACCCGGCTTCTTTGATTGCCCCGGCGCACCCAATCCTCGAATAATCGCTCCCTGCCTCTCAGTTGCCACGGAACCATAGCTTAGGAAGGTCGTCAAAACCTGTTCGTGCCCCAGGTTTTGACTCCATGCCTTGAATTCTTCGGGGGAGTTGCAGACCTCCTCCCCAAACCGCGCCAGCGTCTTCCGTATGCTATGCGGATGAAAATAGGGTAAGCCCGCACGTTCGAATGACACACGAAAAACCTTGCGGATTGGCTCCGCGCTGCTCCAGTGCGCTCTTTCCAATCCTGCCACTTCAAACTGGCGCGTCTGCCCCACCACGATTCGCGTTGCCGGAAACAAGGGATCGTCATTACCCCACAGCTTCTCTTCCCGCAGAAATCACACCCATTCCGCCACCATCTCCTGAATGCCACCACCCACTGGAAAGAAATAGGTTGTGAAGGTCTTGCTGAATTTCGTTTTCACTTCGCGTGCATCCTGCTGAACGCAACCTTCTTTAAGGTCGACATGTTTCAGCTTCAGGGAAGCGATGGCCGAATCCCGCGCGCCGGTCAGAAGCGCAAAAGCCACCAAGGCGCGATTCCGGCGCTCAATCTCGTTCCTGGTGGGCATCGTCTCAATCATGTACTTTACTTGTTCCATCGTTGGCGCTTTCCGCTCCCGCTGAGCTGTGGCGATGTGCGTGTCTTTCTCCGATAGGTTGAAGTAGTCGGCATCGGAATACTGAAGGCGCGCCTTGTACCCCGGCTGCCCGGCAAGCCAGAAAAGAAAATGTTTTAGCTGCGTCAGGGTGGCATGTAAAGTCGCCTTGCTCAGCTTCTCCCCGGACCTCTGTCCCGTTTGCTCGGCCAGGTGCCGCTTGAACGCTACCGCCTGCTCAAAGTGGAATGCCTTGAAGGTACGATACCGCGTGTACTCTTCAAACCGGCTCAGGGCTTTCGCGACGGCATCCACCGTGGGCTCGCTGTGGCGCTTGGCTTCTTTCAGATAAGCGAAGTATTTGCGCTTGATCCGCTCATTTTCGGGGTTGTGTCTCGTCATGGCTTCTCACCCTTGGCTGAAGTCACTGTTTACGATGGGTGGATTAATCTCACATAATGGAACCTTCCGCGACGAATATCTCAACGTGTGCTGGTTCGAGACACTCGCGGAGCCAAAACAGCTTATCGAAGCTTGGCGACGAGAATTCAATGGGAGTCGTCCTCACAGGGCTCTCGTAGAGAGGACGCCAAACGAATTCGCTATTCAATTCGCGGCTAGCCGCGAACTGACTGCAACCTAAACCAGTCGAAGACTAACATTCCGGTTGGTACAAAAGACTGGACTCCTCACCGCTGCGCTACACTAACAATCTCGCCGGTACAAAAGATCGGGCAGACCAGTTTGCTAACTCGATAAACTGCGGACTTGCCAGTTTGCTGACTTGCTACCCCTTATCCCAACGCCTCGCCCACCTTCGTCTCGGCGAACAGCCAAGCATACAAAGCAACACCGACATAACAGACCACTGGAACAAGGTAGGCAGTCTGCTGCGGAAGCATACCCATGAGTTTTGTCAGGACGGCCCCTCCCAGAATCGCCATCACCAGGAATGATCCGGCGGTCTTGGTCTTCTCGCCCATGCCCTTCAAGCCAAGCGCAAAGATGGTCGGGAACATGATCGACATGAACAGACTCGTCGTAAGCAAACAGCCCACGCCGACCCAGCTTGGATGCAGCACGGCAACAAGACACAAGGCGACATTGATAACGGAATAGACCACCAGCATCAGGCGCGCGTGGAAGTGCCTCATAAGCCACGCCGAACTGAACCGCCCCACGGCAAACGCCGCCAATGTGCCTGTCAGCATGTAGCCCGCCGCCTTGTCGCCAACGCCCGTGGCCGATTCCACATAGGGAATGAAGTAACTCCACGTGCCGACTTGCGCGCCCACGTAAAGAAACTGCGCAAGCACCGCAAAGATAAAGTGCGGCTGCCAGAGTCGTACATGCATACCGCCTGTGGACGCGCTCTCCGAAACATCTTCGCTCCCCAGATCAGGAAACCTGGTCATCAAAATCAGCAAGGCCCAGAAGAACGCGACGCAGCCCAGCACCAAATACGGCGTCACCACGCGCAGCGTTTCAGAATGGAGATACGCCTGGTAGGTTCCAGCCGCCTGCATGGCCGCCACTTGCGCATCGCTCAGCTTCACCCCGGAGAAGATGAATACCGTCCCGACCAGGCCCGCGCTGATTGACCCCAACGGATTGAACGCCTGCGAAAGATTCAGCCTGCGCTCGCTCGACCCCGCCGGCCCCAGTTGCGCAATGAATGAATTCGACCCCGTCTCTAGAAACGACAAGCCGCTCGCGATAACAAATTGCGCTACAAGAAAGAACCAATAGAGTCCTGCCTGCGCTGCCGGATAAAACAAAAGGCACCCGCTGCCCAGAAGGCACAACCCGGTCACGATGCCCATCTTGTAGCCGAACCGCCGCATCAGTTGGCCCGCAGGAATCGCCAGCAAAAAGTATCCGAGATAAAACCAGATCTGGACGCCCGCAGCACTCGACCGGTTGATGTTGAACGACTTCATGAATTGCCGGATAAGAATGTCGTTCAGGTTGTTGGGAATTGCCCACAGGAAGAACAGCACCGTGACCACGAGGAACGGCAGCAGCCGCCCCGCAGGAATCAGCTGGGCTTCAATGTCTTCGTTATTATTCAGCGAGGCCGAGTTCCCTTGCCCGACCGGCCCGACGGAGTTGCTCAAGTTGGTTTTCTCCTCCTGGAACGAGAGATGGAACGAGGCGCCGGAGCCAACGCTCCCGCTACGCCAAATTGACCTTCAGCGTGATGCCGATCTCGGAGATCTTTTCGTCAGGCATCTGAACCTTCAATGCTGCGTCGTCCTGCTTCCAATTGAGATCGCCCTTGTTCCCGAGCAATTCCACTTTCAGGATCTTGCCTGGCTGTTGCGGGCTGGCCAGTCCGAGAGCCTGTACCACGGCCTCTTTCTCTGGCCAACCCATGACGAACGCGTAAAGCGTGCTGCCCTTCCTTGTAAAGCGCACATCCTGGGCGGTCATGTCGTTCTGCTTGTCTTCGTTGAAGTTTCCGGTGACGATCTTCACTTGCGTGGAGGGGCCTTCGCCGTAGATCTTCCAGGGGCGCGTCGCGTAGATGCCTTCGCTGTTGATTTGCATCCACGCGGTGATGCCTTCCAGCACTTCCATTTCTTCGAAGTCCAGTTGCCCGGAGTTGGGCAGCGGGAAGTTCATCAGCAGGTTGCCGTTTTTGCTCACGATGTCAGTAAGCAGATCAATCACCTTCTTCGGAGTTTTGTACTTAATCCCGCGTTTATAGTGCCACTGCCCGATGCATGTATCGGTTTGCCAGGGATTCTCCGCAATGCCATCCGCCACGCCGCGCTCATGATCGAGAGCGCAGGTACCCACTGCGCAATCCGCCGCCTCTTTGCTGGTGTAGACCGCTTCGACTGTCCCTCCATTCAACCGCGCACTTTCGTTGTAGAGGTGCGACACCATCTTCAGGCCATATTCCTCGAAGGGAAGGTGGCCATCGGTGTAGAGAATGTCGGGGTGATACTTGTCGATGAGATCGGTCATGCGGTTGAGATAGTGCTGCCGCCAGGAATCGGGAATGCCGTCGTCGTTCCAGGTCAGCTTGTCGATGAACGGCACGCAGCCCGCATCGTGATAAAGGTCGGCGTACTTCGGATCGACGCCGTCGTAGGAAACACCCGCCAGCGGCCCGGTCTTGTCGGCGCCGTGGCTCACGGCAAACCATTTATAGCTGATCCACAGATGCTCGCTCACACCGAAGCGCAGGCCGTGATTACGCGCAGCTTTTTGCCACAGGCCCACCACATCCTTTTTCGGCCCCATGTTGACCGCGTTCCAGCGCGTGTACTTCGAGTTCCACAGGTCGAAGTTGTCGTGATGCACGCCCATGCTGAAGAAGTACTTCGCGCCGGCTTTCTTGTACAGACCCATCAGATGATCCGGGTCCCATTTCTCTGCTTTCCAGATATTCACCAGGTCTTTGTAACCGACCTTGGAAGGATGGCCATAGGTTTCGCAGTGATACAAGTATTGCGGCTGGCCCTGCACGTACATGTTGCGGGCATACCAGTCGCCATATTCGACAGCAGATTGCGGTCCCCAGTGGGCCCAAATGCCAAATTTGGCATCGCGGAACCAGTCAGGAATCTTGTAGGCTTGCAGAGATTCCCTGGTTGGCAGGAAGGGGCCGCTCGGCGCCGCCTGTTGCGAACGCGCAAACTTCGACAAAGCCAGGGCGGAACATGCGCCGCCCATCCATTGGAGCATTTCCCTGCGATTCACTTTCATGAGAAGAAATTCCTTTCCTGCGTTGGTTCGAGCAAGCAAATTGAGTTCCGCGCGACGCCCGCCACAACTGCCCTTCCTACTTTGCGGCGGAAGCGGCCAACGCCTGACGGAGGCGTTGTTCCGCTCTGGCACCCCAATAACCACAGTCAAGTTCGAAAAAGATTGAGGTGTAAGGAATCGTGAGTCCGGTCTTGATGAGGACGCGGAAAATTTGCGCAGTCTGGTCGAGCTTGGCAATGATCTGCTCATGGGGCAGAGTGATTGTTTTTGCGATCTTGAGCAGCTCCGCGAGTTGAGTGCGATAACGCGACACGCCTGGCGCATCGGTCTCCGCGACGAAGTGCAATTCCTGGTCGAGATAAATGTTGGCTCGAACGTGTTTGGCGGCTGCAATGGCGTCCAGGACGGTGCGAGCTGCTTCGATCTGGCTGGCGCCGGCAACGATCGTCTCAATGCCAGGCCTGGACTGCGCCGGATATGCCGAGTCGGCAACCACAATCCAGTTGCGATGGCCGAAGAGCGGCAAAAACGCCTTCAATTGGCCTTTCCAGTCCGGTTTCGTGATCCCCGGCGCGACGGTCATAGCTCCTGTCCTCGATCCCGGTTCATTTCAATTCTTCATCAGCGCACACGGCCACTTTGCCACATTTTCCTGAGGCCATCAGGGCATACGCCTCGCCGGCGCGTCCCAGCGGAAAACGGTGCGTGATGATTTCGGCTGGATGCAGATTCCATCGCACCAGTCGCTCCACGAGCTCTTCCATCAGCCAGGTGGATGTGACCCACGAGCCGTAGAGCGTCTTCTGATCGTGAATCATATCGGGCGAGGGATTGATCTCGACGCGCCCGCCTTCGCCGAGAAAGACAATCCGGCCCCACTTGCGCGTGGCGCGAATCGCGGTGGCTCGCGCGGCGTCGTTGGCGGAGCAATCCACTGCACGCTCTACGCCCATGCCTCCGGTGAGCCGTTTAACCTCGGCCACGTTATCGGGTCCTGACGAAAGAACGGCATCGCAGAGGCCGAGATTCAGCGCGATCTCCATGCGCTCGGGCACCACGTCGATGCCGATGATTCTCTGCGCACCGAGCTTGCGGCAAAGCGCACCGGTGGCCAGGCCGACAGGTCCGAGACCGGTGATAAGCACAGCGTGATTGCCGTTAATGCCGATCTTTTCCAAGCCCTCGTAGACGGTGCCAAATCCGCACGCAACCTGCGCGCCGTCGCCGTAAGAGAGCTCATCGGGTAAGGCGACGAGGTCTTTCTCCTCGGCCACCATGTACTCCGCCATCCCGCCGTCGCGCTGCCAACCGTAGGCGCGACGACATTTTTCGCTGGTGCAGGAGATCATGTAGCCCCGGCGACAATCGTTGCAGACGCCGCAGCCCGAGATGTGATAGACAATCACTCGGTCGCCGGATTTGAAACGCCGGCAGCCCGGGCCGGTCGAGAGGATCTGGCCCGAAGGCTCGTGCCCGGCAATCACGCCCTGGTATCCTTCGGGGCCTTTGCCGAGATGCTCGTGATAGATGCAGCGAATGTCGGAGCCGCAGATCGTCGACGCCT